>Ga0163163_10000106_pt1 | contig 88327 bp, 60 predicted proteins | sample S65metaG_FD_119766 | JGI IMG/M metagenome (GOLD analysis project Ga0163163, IMG submission 119766) | Switchgrass rhizosphere microbial communities from Kellogg Biological Station, Michigan, USA - S6-5 metaG | ecosystem: Host-associated > Plants > Roots > Rhizosphere > Soil | place: USA...
AATCCAAAAGCATCCGGACTCCGGTCGTGCCGTAGGTTTGACGTTTATACAAGCCGTCGAAAATAGCTTCACGCGTCAATGCTTGGCTACGAACTGCCACGATTCCGTATTGTGGCTGCCCCGGGTGGCCACGATGATCGTCGCTCGATGCAATAGTACTCAACTCATGATGTTGAATCCATGCGCGCTGAGCTGACATGCCTGTTTTGGTAGTTTGGCTCGGATTTGTGAACAAGCTTTGCTCGTAAGCCAGCGGATGAGTGGGATCATATTCCTCACTTAATCCGTGACCGGAGTAAATCTCGATGTTTCGCTGGAATTCAGAATTGTGCGCAGTGCTCCAATCGATCGGCTCTGGCATTTTTAGAGTATGATGCGGAATGGTCAGTGCCTCACCGGCTTTGAGGGCTTTCCAGAGTTCCGGCAGCGTCACCGTGTCGGGATCCAAAAGAGGACCTGGTTCGCCGCGGAAAAAGACATTGTGATGTCCATACGGGGCATAAAATGAACACTCATAAGCGTGCAGAGTAACAAACCGATTGGGCACATAATGTGCCTCGGCTAAACCGCAATATTCTGGCCACTCCTTTTTCGTCAACCGGCTGACCATGGGCTCAATTGGGCCACTGTGATCGGTCATGGCATAGAAATCCAAAGCAGAAATGTGTTGAGCGTATTCATAGGCATCCTCAGGATGTCCAACCCCGTCCGCCCCACTGTAGCGGGTATGGGAATGCAAGTCTCCCCAATAGACTTGCTCCTGTGGATGCGTTCGATGCACTTCGATAGGGTTGCTCAACGCCAAAAGTTTGCGGTTGCTCGCGGAAGCCTGAATACGAACCAACCCGGATTGCCTCGGCGTGAAGGTTGTTTCTGCCCAACCCCGCTCTTCTTCAAAATGGACAACAACGGGAATTTCAGCCTCGCCACGCTTGAGGCTTAGATTGATGTCGCCGCGAAATGATGAGGCCGGATTGCCAAAACGATCCAGGACCGCAAGATGAAGAACGCTGGGTTCGCCTACTGTCGCCTCGGATTGAGCATTCAGCAGCAGTTCGGTCGCCTTTCCTGCTTGCACAGAAAGGGAAGGTCTATCGGCGTGAATTCGGAACTGGCCGCGTCCTTCAGAATCGATAGCTGCTAAAATTGGTTCAACCCGACCTGTTATGATGGCTGCGCGCATGCCTTGGCCTCCTCGGGATTGGTCGCCGTAAATGACAGATAAGGTTTCTCCTTCTTTCAATTCCCCTTTCAAAACAACCACACGCACGATGAACACGTAATAACCCATGCGATGAGACAGGTTGCTCGGTTTGACTGTCTTGACGAGGACAGCCGGATTTTCAAATTCCACGGTGGTCTGGAGAACGACATTTGAATTGGAACACCGAGCGGAAACGTAGTTGGGTTCTGAGGGTGCAGTAGCTTGAAGCCGGTTTGCCGAATTACGCTGACCTGCATGCCAGGCCTCTGGCAACTGAACGCGTATGCCACCACCCTCTTTGATTGTTCCACTTGCCAGGTAAGTGACAGCCCATGTGCCATACTCACCGGCAATGCCGCTACTTGGATTGACTTGTATGTGACCTGCGCGAGTGCTCTCCGGCAGCATCTCCGGCTGAGAAGGCACATTCATCGGAACTAACTGCTGAGCGCGCAGGCTCAGAAGATTTAGACCCGCTATGAAGCTGACTTGAATCAAATAGAAACCTAGGGTTCGAATCCCTTCATGAGATTTGAATTTTGCAGGCGATGGCCGGCGCTGCTCTTTGAGCGGACCGACAGAAACTTTCAGCCTTTTCACGTTGTTGCTCGGAAGGAATTGATGTCCAAACAAAATTCTTGAACCGGAATGGAACTTTCAATTCCGAATTTTAAGCGAGCCAATTTGCAGGACATTTTCAGTATTGTTGTTGTTAAAACCGTGGTAAGGCTCACCGCCGAAGCCATAAATATGCTGGCCGTCTGTCACCCATGGGCACGTGGCCACCCCATAGAGCATCACTCCGGGACGTGAGTAATTATCCTGCTCCACGTCGTAACACAGAATCAGATCGTTATAGCCGGTCCAGTAAGGTAGAAGAATGTGATCGGAGGTTTTGTTTTTGGTCGCTGTTCCGGCCAGAACCGATATGTCAGTTTTTCCAACTCGAAGCGATTTATTTTCGCTCGTGCCCATCAGCAGAATGTACCGATCCTGCAGCGGCACTCCTTTCCCACCATGCATTGGAAAAGGTAAGTTTCTAATCCGTTTCCATTCATCCTTTTCCGGATCATAGCAATAGGCATCCCGGTACTCAGGAACGCCGGCGTAAGGAATGTTGAAAAGCCTATATTGATCTACCAGCTTTTTGAAGCTTTCCCGCATCGCGGGATTCGGATGAGAACCACCAAATACGTAAAGTTTACCGCGGACTATCGCTGATTCCAACATGGCGCGGACGCTTCCTGGATACGGTGCCATCGGGTGCCATTGGGCGTTTTCGTCATCCAGGCGTAAACGCCAGTCTTTCATTGCCGGCCGACCACGCTCTTCTGATGGTGTGCCGGTCGGATGTCCCGATACATATACCAGCCATTTGCCCGCGATTTCGACGGTCGCGAGCCACCGACCCTTGGCTTCGGATTCAGGCAGCGAAGGCAGGTCAGACCATAGCCAGCCATTTCCTGGTGACCGGGTGAGCTTAGCTACATGCCGTCCAGCGACGCGCCCGCCAACGACGTACACGTTTGTTCCGTCACTGGTGCCTTGAGTGTATTCGGTCTTGAACGGCGGAGGCGGGATTTCCCGATATGCTTTGCTATTCAGATTGTAAGCGTAGGCGAGGTTCCGGTACCCAGGCATCCACAACCCGCCAACTAAAACAATTTCGTTACCGATCGCCCCTGCGATTCCGCCCTTCCATGTGACTGGCAGATTTGGCCCGGTCGTCCAGGTTAACTCAAATGGAGCCTTATCCAGGACTCCTTCATATTCCTGGCTAAACGGAACTTGAGCATAAGACTTGTTCAATTCCTCGGCCACTATTCGGTTGGCTTCATCATTTCGCCAATCAATCGAGATGTTAGTAGTTTGGTCACCAGGGCCATTCAAAGCCGCGCCCAATGATGAAAGAACAAAAATTGTGGATAAGCGGAACCAGGTGCTTTTGCTTCGCGATGAAAAGAAAGTGTCACACGACTTGCTATACATTAAATCATGAGTAACAGGTTTGATGGTCTTGACGTCAAGTGGTCTAATTCTCAGACCAGTGCCACGTTCCGCAATTCAATGACTCGAGGAATACCAAGATCTATTCAGTACTGGATTACAACAGACTTGAGGATGGGCAAGGTTGCTCCATTTGGCGACGTGAGAGTCGCCTTATATTGAAACCAGCGCGCTCCTTGCGGAAGTTCGCTGGCCGATTCAGTGAAAAAACTTTTGCCACTTTTGGGTCCCACCCATGTCGCCTTGAGCAATTCTTGGCGTGAGGAACCGAAGCGAACTTGAAATTTTATGGCAGAATCCGCGGGAGTGGCAGCAGTCCAGGCTAGAGATCTAACTTGCGCGTCGATTCCGGCATCGAATGGAATTGAGACATAATCAAAATTGTCGCTGCGGTTGGCGATATTTCCAATGTCAGTCACGGATAAAAAATGAGTGCCGACGCTCGGCAGGTACTCCCGCCTCTGCGACGAAAAACCATTGGCTCCGCCCCAGTATAGGAACGATTCACATCGATGATTCGTTCCGTCCGTGTGACAGGCAAACAGGATGTCTGGCCAGCCATCTTGATTGAAATCAGCCGCTAGAACACCTGAGGCCGATTCCGTTGGCAATAATGTGACATGCTCGCGGTTTAGCCCCTGAGGTCCTCCCCAATAAACGTAAGAAGGATGGTTCCGGCGATCCCCACCGTGATAGCTGCTAATCACTAAATCCAAAAATCCGTCACGGTTGAGGTCAACCACGGACGCGTCTTCCGCCCCAATGGTAGGAAGTTCGAGCCTCTTTTTGGTGGAATAACCCTTAGGCCCGCCCCAATAAATGTATGTGCCTGCGGCGAAGGTGGCTGTTTGGGCTGGTGCCGACACCGGGACCGCTTTGGAAGAGTAGACGAGTTTTTCAGGTGCATACAAGTTGCACAAAATAATGTCCAGATACCCATCCGCATTCAGATCCGCGACTTCGGCGGCGACGGACATCCGGGAAGGCAACCGCGTTTTGTGACTGGAGGCGAAACCTGCAGGGCCATTCCAAAGAATTTCACCAAAACAATCCGTGCTAGTAGCCAGGATATCCACATAGCCATCATTATTAAAATCGGCAAGTGTGTGTGTGCGAACTCCCGAACATGTTAAAGCTGATCGGCTATCCGGAGAAAAGCCTGCAGGTCCACCCCAGAAAATGAGAACCCCATCTTTGTCTGTCCCAGCCCAGTCCGAAACACTCAGATCAAGATAGCCATCCCGGTTGAAATCGGCCACCCGAGCATTAAACGCATAATGCACCGGTAGGGTAAGCCAGTTCGTTTTCGAAAAGCCGAGTGATGAACCCCAAATAATTCGCAACTCTTTCCCAACGAGAACCAAATCCGTATAACCATCAGCGTTCAGGTCCGCCGCGCTGTAGCTCATCAGTCCTTGCGCTTTTAAGACCTCGCGAGCTGATGTCGAATATTTCCCATTTTTGTTACCCCAATAAAGGTAGGTATCCACAGGCTGGCCTGCAGTGCCATCTCGCGCATTGGCGAACACGATGTCAGGCCGGCCGTCATTGTTGAGATCTTTTACCGTGACACCCATTGCCCCGAGCGTGGGCAATTCAGTCTTCTGAGACGGAAAAAAACCGTTTGGACTGTTCCAATAAATGATCGAGACGACCTCATTTTGGCGCTCGTCATTTTCGTTGCTGAAAATCAAATCGGGCCGACCGTCGCCATTCAAATCAGCTACAGCGCATCGGCTTGCATGGGATGTCGGTAATAATGTGCGCCGCAGGGGTGAGTAATCGCCATTTGCCGATGTGGCCCAATAAATATACGAAGCTCCTCCATTTCGATTCGCATAGATAATGTCCGGCCAGCCATCCCCGTTCAGATCTGCCACCTGAACATCACGCGCGCCGGTGGTCGGCAACTCGGTGCGGCGCTTAAGCCGGTAACCGGTAGCCGAACCCCAATAAATACAGGAAGGAACAGGATAAATATTTTCCCCGGAGAAGCCTTTTTCAGCCGGGCGTGACAAATTTGCCAAAAGGATCTCTGGGTAACCGTCGTGGTTTAGGTCGGCGATACTTACGGCAGCGGTAGCGCCGCTCTCTAAGACCTGCATTTGATGTTTTGAGTAACTGGCTCGCCGGTTTCCCCAGTAGATTCGCACACCGCCGGGATGACCCGGCTGGCCTTCTTCAGCAAAAAGGATGTCGAGATTTCCGTCGCGGTTAAGGTCAACGATTTTTACATCGTGGGCATTGTAAGTGAGAAGTTGGGATACGCTGTTACTTGAATAGCCTGCCGCGGAACCCCAATAGATATCGGAGGCAGGGCGGAGAAAAGTATAATCGCCCCCCGCCTTGGAAAATTGATACGAACTGCCACTGCTCGCAAAAACCAAGTCCGGAAAGCCGTCTCCATTGAGGTCTGCGATAGCTACCGCAGTCGCACCCATAGTGGGCAGGCGAGTTTGCTGGTGGACCGAATACCCATTTTTGCTCCCCCAGTAAATAAAGGAATTTAGCTCGGTTTTTGTTCCGTTGAACTCGTTGGCAAGAACAATGTCCGGAAAGCCATCCAGGTTCAAATCAGCCACCGCCACCCCAACGGCGCCGTCACCGGGCAAGTTGGTTCGCAGACCAGGACTAAACCCACCCTTCCCGCCCCAGTAAATAAATGAATCTACCCCGAGGTTGTTATCGTGTGAGCTGGGAAAGACGAGATCCAGGAAGCTGTCTCCGTTCAGATCCCATGTATTGATGAGCCGAACACTGCCATCGGCTGCAACATATGTGTTGGCACCGCCATCTGCCAAAGTCCCCGCAATGAACTCCAGAAAATTTGTTTGAAACCAGGTGCGTTCTCCGGCAACAGAAATCTGGCACTCTCCAAGACTTCCTAAACAAAGGACTAGCACGAGCAAAAAGGAAGGCTTCATCATCAAAGAGTATCCTGCGTCAAGGTGTAGACACGGGCACGTTGCAGGAACAGCCGGAGACGCACAACTCGATTTCAGTTGAGACAAATCCCTGTACCCCCGATGTATCTGTGGCTGACGACTTAGATTCTATTGCCTTGGATTGTGGCGCGGACAATCCCGCAGCAATGAAAAGCATGCCAAAGATTCCAGCCTTCCTGGGCGGATCCACGTGGCGCATCACTTATTTGATCCATTGCCATTAACATGTCCGATGAAAGTCCAATCCGAGCGTCGTCGCGGGCCGTCGAGCCGGTTCTCGCCACCAGCCCCCACAATCAGCCCATCAACCAGGAAGAATTTGTCCACAAACACTTCTTCAGGCAGCGGTGTTGTTTCACTCCATTTGTGAGTCTTGCAATCAAAGGCCCAGACTTTCTTCTTATAGCTGACGAGCAGAATGGAATTGCCAACTCGGACCGGAACCAAAGGCGAGCCCTCGATTGCTTCGGCAGGAACAGCGCCCACCTGCTCCCAACGATCTGTTGCCAAATAGTATCGCCACACTTCTGGGATGCGAGTGATAGGATCTGAAACCTTCTCCTGGTAAGCACCACCGAACATCCAGAGGCTCTCGTCGTCGGTTTGCAGAGCGAAAAGCCAACGCGGTAAACCTGGAAATGGCGCCAATGAGCGCCAATGTGGCTTCGCTTCGGCGGTATCGAGCGTCAGCAGGGTTCTGACAGCCGTTCTCGAAGTGCAACAAGTGCCGCTCGGGTCATACGGCTCGAACTGTTCTGTCCCACCGAGCAGGTAAATCGAAGTTCCAACGGCAACGGTGCCGGCGAATAAGCGGTTGGCGGGCATAGCGCCAAAATGTTTCCAAATGTATTTCCCGGATAGTCTCTCCAAAGTGTAAATATTTGAATTGATTTGCTGGCCGGTAAACCCACCCATGACGAATAGTTTGTTGTTGATCACGATCGAGGCCGCATATGCAAAAGGCGAAGGCGCATCCGGGAGTTTGTGCCATTGCTCTTTCATAGGATCAAATGCGTGGACGACGGGAGTATAAATCTTCTTTGTCCAGTTCCCTTTCGTGCCTTCCCAGTACGTCCCCCCGGCAATTATCAACTGTCCGTTAAGTATGCCCGAAGCGTAACTGCCTCGTGAATCGGGGATAGAAGTCGATTTATCCCATCGCAAGTTTGGTGTTCCGGCGCGCATATGATTAAAAGAAAAGATTAACGTGAAGAGACAGAGACAATTTTGTTGGAATCGGGAAAGATTCATTTGAACAGGGTATTGGTATTAATGACATGGTTCTACTGTTTTGGTTGGTATGCTAGATCAGCGTCCGATTAAGCGATAAAATTGATTGCTGGATGTGAGCGGCACGACAATTGGATTGGTTTGGCCGTTTGGAACATCCGCCCATCCGCCAAGACTGGCCGGATTGGTGTTGGCCTGAAGAGCAAACCCAACGCCGGTCCTTGAAAGAGACATTTGGTTGCCTGTCCGAGTGAACGCCAGGACAGGTCTGGGGCGTGGCGTGTTAAGAAATGCGGCGGGGACCAAAACTGTTTTGGAAAATCTCACCTCATCAATAAAGCCGTCGAATGGACGGTGAAAAGCGCCGTCGCCTTCAATACATCCGCCAATGGTCAAATGTTGGGTGCTGTTTAGATTCGTGCCGGCAAGCGGATCGTCGATGGCTTGCACCAAAACACCATCTAAATAGAGGCTCAATCGAGCGGGGCTTGACGAGCGAACCGTAGCCACATGATACCAATTTCCGAGGTCCAGCAGCCCGCTTGTTAAAGTGGCCTGCGGCCCTCCCGCCCTGATGTCGAAGGAAATTATGAAGCCCGAGCCAGAGGATTGAGCAAGCAACTCGTAGCCTTTATCTCCGAACAGTCCAGAAATGCGCTTCCCCGCAATCATTGATATGCCCCCGGGAATTGTCCGCGCATTAAGCCATGCTTCCAATGTGAAATCAGCACTTCCAACATCCAGGATCGGGCCGGCATCGATATCTAAAGCATCACCGTCAGTCCCGGAAAACTCCAGAGATCGTATGTTAGCAGCGCCGGTCTGCGGCACAGTTGCATTGGGCACAGTCGCAGACCTCCGCGCCCGGCCAATCAAAATCCCATCCTCTGCCGGCGAAGGCACATTATCGAATGCCACAGGACCGGAGAGCTCTTCTGACCGCCAGTAACCTGCCTGAACGGACGGTGATGTTGGAATGACTTCGTACAAATGAATCTTATAGGGGCCGAAATCATCGCTGAAAGTAAGACTGCCCGTCACAAGGAATTGAGGCGAAAGGGCACGTCTTTCGGTCACCACGTTGACGAGGGTATTGGTTGGCCACTGACCTTGAATCGAAAGGGCTACTGTCCTGGCAGAATTCAAGTTGTTTGCCGCAATGATATAGGTTGAACCTCGATATTGACGAACCAGGTAGGTCAAATCCGGCAACCCATCACCGACTGAGCTGATGTCCCCACTACTCGATACAACGGGTGGCGTATTAGTCGATTTCAAAACAGGGATCAGCCTCACCAGATGATCCGTCACCGGATAGACCTTGCTCGCTCGAGTATGCGGACTGTTTCGATAAAAGGTCCAATACATCAAACCTTTGATCCCCACTGTCAATGGTGCATAGGTCAGAAAACGCTGCTGCTCCGCAGTCGGCTGCACGTAATTCGAGAACTCATTATCAATCGTTGGATCAAATGCCTGGATGACAAAAATCGGTCGTTGGTTCGAAGTCACCGACTGCACCAGTCTTTGGGCGGCTTTGGTGTAAGCATGCAAAACCGGGCTCGGATCTCCTACGACATAGGGATACTTATCAACGGCGCCAATATCAACGCTAGGCAAATAGGGCTCATACCGGGTGTAATCGGTCGTAAACACTGCGGAGATTGGATGATTCGTGTCGAGTTGCCGGACGCGTTGCACCGCTGCCTGAAAGACATTCAGGGGAATGCTATACTCCGGCTCATCCGACATTTGCCATGAGGCCAAGGGAAAAGTTTTGAATTGATTTACCTGCGAGTCCAGCCGGCTCCAGTTATTTCCCAAGGTAGAAAGCAGCAGGTCGTTTGATATTTCAAACTGAATCCGGATACCTCGCGTTATGGCGGCCGTTATTTGATCCTGCACGAGCTGCGCACTGCCGTTCTCCGCGAGCCAGCCCAACTCGTAATCCATAATTGTATTAAAACCATGCGCGGCCATTTCATCAAACGCTGTGCTTTCTCCGTTCGCTGCATGGTACCAACCAAGGATCAAGGTGTTCTCGAGTGTGGGCAGAACGATAAAACTGAATTCGTTAGTCGTGGACTGTGGCGGTGACTGTATGTCGCTAAAAACCAATCGGCAGATATTGGTTGAGCCAGGAAGCCAGCCACTGGAAGGCAAATATTGGACCGTCGTGGAACCCGCGAATTTGGTGACAGAGTTGGGGGTCACGGGAACGTTATTGAGGAACAGGTGAATTGAATTGGTATTGGGGGTGACGAGTCCATTCTCGCTGAGGCCGTCCTGGATATAAAATGCGACCGGAACGAAACTTTCTATATGCTCGCCTTCACCTGGCGTATGAGAAACTTCGAGACCGGTTCTGAGGGGGTACACTTGGACCGCATCAATGTAAAAGAGATCATTATTGCCGCTAGCTCCCCGGAACGTGATGCTCGCGGCGGTGGTTCCGGGCTGGTTCCCAAAACCGGCCATGGTTCCAGAACTGGACTCTCCAATCGTCCACGACCAAGTTTGTGCATCCAAATCCACATCGAGTTGATTGGTTTGCCATGTGTTCGCCGTTGCGGTCAGTCCGCTGATGATATGCCATCCACCGTCCTTCGAGTATGCAGTCGTGCCATCACCATGGATCACCAGGCTCAACCTGGCGGTTTCGTACCCTTCGGAAGCCGGGTTTGGTGTCCCCGAAAAATGGATCATACATTCGTAATCGCCAGAAGGATGAAACATCTGAATCCAGGTCGCGCGGATTTTTCCACCAGTTTGTGTCCGACCAAAGTTCGCGCAAGCGGCGGACCCTGAGCCAAGTGGCGAACGGAAGATGCGCAGAACGTTGCTCCCCTGATAATTACCCGCGGCTGCCGGCGGATCCACGTTCGAGGTCACCTGCACCCCAAAAAGTCCCGGGCCAGCGTCGGCTTCGCCTCCATAGCTAAACCAGGTGCCAGCCAGCGCTGGACCAGGGTCGCTGTCGGCAGCCAATGAATTGTTGCCCTGCTGCTGTGCAATAGTGTACGGACTCACACTCACTGCTGTTTCAAAATTGTCGTTGAACAAATTCTGGGCATCGAGCGGCACGACAAAAATACGTGAGAGAAATATTGGCACAAAAATTGTCAATCCCTGCACGCAAGAATACAACTTTCGGGACGATGTGTTGCCTTCCCGAGGTCTTGTCATCTGACATTTTTTACGGTCTACAACTACTTTTGCCGGTGATGAGTCATTTTAGAAACGAAGGAGAAGTTTTTGCCATAATAATGCTCTGGTACTTTTATCAGACCAGTCGAAGGGCTTTGCCACGAGGGTGGGCTCCGAGTAGAATTCCCACTAATGAACCCTGATGGTTGCCGTCCAGGAAACGCGCCTCTTGAAAAAAGATTATTCTGGATCGCGGCGGCAGTAATCCTGGCGGCGGTTTCCTGTGAAGCGGAAACATCCCGCATTTGAGATGGAGAACCACTACGATGAGATCGCCCAGAACCAGTTTGATGAATCGACGTCGCTTTCTCGAGGTCTCCTCTCTCTTAGGCGCCACACTTGTGGGATCCGGCGGTGCCATTTGCGCTGGTGAGCCTCCTTTAGCCTTGATTGGTTCCGAAACCCAATTATTTCTCGACGATTGGATCGTTGAGCGGATGAACGGCCTGCGAAGAACTTTGCATCAACCTAAAAAGAAAGGGTTGTTGAAGGAAGCCGACGGCACAGATTGGCAAAACGGGGATGTTTATATGGGAAACATTGTTTGTCAGGACCGACGTGGCCGTTTCCATATGACTTACCGTTATGGCTGGTGGGATCCGGAAGTTCGGAATTTGCATCCGAATATTGGCGATGATAAAGCCCACTGGCAGCGCTATACAACCGCCTATGCTTATAGCGAAGATGGCCTGAGTTGGCACAAGCCCAGGTTGGGGCTTCAGGAAGGCCCAACCGGCTTTCGCAAACAGAAGGAGTTTCCTTACGAGGTGCCTTCGGGGACGTCCAAGGATAATAATTTAGGTTGTCCAATTGACTTCATTTATGACCTTCACGCTCATGGAAACATTGCAGAACCGAGCAAACGTTTCCTGGTTCGGGTGGTCCGGAAAGAAGATACCCATCCATTTGCCAAAACAGTTGAATCGCAAATGTATTTTGCCGCTGACTGGCCGGATTTTGCGAAAGATCCCACTTGGAAAGATAAGCTGACGCCGGTCGTGGGAGGGTGCTTATCACCGCGTGGCTTCGCTTCTCTTGCCGGCTATGATCACGAAGCTGGTGTTTGGTTTGCAGTCTCTCAGGATACCCTTGGCCGCTGGATTCCACGTGGGGGACGTGACATCGCTCGGTATTCCTCTTCCGATTTAGTACGTTGGACGGGACCTGAATTGGTTTTGCCTGTTTCAGCAGATGAATCGAAAACTGCGACCGATACGGTGGAGTACATGAATTTGGATCCCTGTCGCGTGGGAGGTGCCAAGACGGGCGTTTGGCTGGGACAATTGTTGGTGTTTCATTCCGATCGGAGCGACCCACAGTACATGATGCCAACGGCTCGTAATGTTTGGCGCAAGGGAACGACGGAGCTCCGCCTTGCATTAAGCCGCGATGCAGGCAAAACGTGGCAACGAGTTTGCGACAAGACTGTTTGGCTGCCATGCAGTCCAGAGCCTCATGGCTATGACCGGCTGGTATTTGCGCAGTATCCAATCCGCGTGGGAAATGAAATGAGACTATATCACACAGTTTATGATGGGGATCATTTGATTTTCAAACGTGATGGCAGTTTGTTCGAACCTGGATTTGTTCGTACCGCTCGCACTGCGCTGGCGACGTTTCGCCCCGACGGTTACGTCAGTTTGGATGCTGGCGAACAGACCGGACATTTGGTGACGCGAGCTTTGAGGTTTCAGGGCAAGGAACTTTCCGTCAATGTTGCAGCCAAAAAAGGGGCGCTTCGTGTTGAACTGCAGGATGCGGAAGGGAAGCCATTGCCGGGTTACAGTTTAGCAGATTCTCAACCGATTACGGGTGATGGTGTGGCGGTGACGGCACACTGGCGCCGAAACAAAGATCTTGCGAAGTGGAACGGCCAACCGGTCCACCTTCGGTTCGAGCTGCAAAATGGCTCGTTTTATGGGTTCAATTTTGCGTAGTTACTTTTGCGGGTGAAACCGACACATTGCAGTGTTAATCCCTGACATAAATCCCAATAACCATGCCTGAAAACATATGAGTTCTCCTGTGACAAGGCGTCAATTCATCAACCGCGCCACGGCTGCCAGTCTTTTTGCTTTAATGCCGCAACTCCCGACTTCAGCAACACCTTTCCGCGGTCGTATCCGGAAGGCAATGATCGTAGCGGAAGTAACAACCCAAGCCTTGGAACCACTCAAGGAAGCCGGCTTTGAGGGGGTGGAGACCACCCACGTTTGCGCGGAGGCAGATGCACAAAAAGGCAGGGCTATCGCCGAGCAGCTTGGTATGAGAGTTCACTCGGTCCTCCGCGGATGGATGAACTTTAATAGCAGCGACCCACAAAAGGTGGAGACCTCGATCGAGAGCACACGCGATGCATTGCGGGCGGCCAAGGCTTACGGTGCTGATGCGATTCTGCTGGTGCCTTGCCGCGTAGAGGGAATAACCATGCCGGAACCATGGGAATTCAAAATTGATTTCGACAAAAAAACAGGCCACGTGACGCGTGTGGTGGCAGGCGACAACGAGCCATTCGCCACCTACCTCAAAGCGCAGAACACAGCGACCGATATGTCGCGCGCGGCGGTGGAAAAGCTGATTCCATTGGCTGAGGAATTGAAGGTGATCATCGCGATCGAAAACGTCTGGAATAATCTGTGGGTTAACCCTGATCTTTTCCGTCATTTCGTGGCATCATTCGGCAACCCGTGGGTAAAGGCTTATTTCGACATCGGTAACCATGTTAAGTACGCACCGCCGCAAGACTGGGTCCGCGCTCTCGGCCCGCTAATTGTCAAACTCCACGTGAAGGATTTCAAACTGAACCCGGACGGTCATGGAGGCAAGTTCGTGCATCCCCGCGACGGCAGCATCGATTGGCCGGCGGTCCGACACGCTCTCGCTGAGGTCGGTTACGACGGTTGGGCAACGATTGAGGACAAAGGCTTACCTTTAACTGAATTCAGGCAACGTTTCGATCTAATCGAAGCCGGAAAATAATCACAGCAAAGAAGTCTCTAATCTCGCAAAACGGTGCGCAGCGCGGGTTCTATTGCATCGGCTTGGCGCATGAAGCCCAAATCGCTCGGGTGGCCGTCAACGACGCCCTCGGAGTCATCCCCAAAAAAATGGGTGCCGGACAGGTAATACAGTTCCCGCGTGCCTTCCTGTTGCAGCTTTGTAAAGGCAGAGCGCAACGCAACGTTTTTTTCGTCTTTCATTTTCAGTATGGAGGGCTGGATCCAGGAGTTTGGGCTGTGGTCGCCTTCGAGGAGAAAAATGGGCGTCGCCGGCCGAGCGGCTCGCAGTTGTTTCACTAGCGCTACGCACTTCACGGTAATGTCCCCAAGGCTCATGTTTCCCACACAGTCGATGACGTAGGCGGCAGCGTCGATTTTAATCAGAAGATCCCCGATCGCGGCATCCATTCGGCCATTGCCTGAGAAACCCAGGTTGACGACGTGCCGATCCAGCCGGCGGCCCAGGATGGCGGTGCAAGCCATGCCCGGCCGAGACGCGCAGGCGCCCTGAGTGGTCGAGGTGCCATAAAAGACAATGGGTTTGGGTCGGGCGGGCAGGCCCTCGAATTGCGCTCCCGCCGGGACGCCTATGCTGAGAGATTCAACCCCATTGTAGAGGGGGAGATAGAGGGCGTATTCCCGCCGGCCCGGAGTCAAATCTCGCACGATTTCCGTTTGCATTTCCTGCGCCGTGGGCCGGACCACCATCACCCAGCGCCACTGGCCGGTCGCATCGCGTGCATAGAGATCTACTCCACTGACGCCCGTAGGAGGCATGTGGGCCATACCGAGGTCCGCCTTCAGCAAACGATAATGCACGTGGATGGAGGTGGCATCCGTAACAAAACGCAACATCATTCCGGTGCTGGGACGACTGCGATCCCAGACCTCTTTGGTCACGGTCTTTTCCGCGTCAGCGGGCAAGCGGTCGAACCAGCGCACGCGTTTGCTGTCGGCCCACGCGCGGCCTTCAACGTCCCAACGGGTGGCATCGTGCCAGCGCAAGTTGCCGCCGCCCGCCAGTTCGGCGCCATTGGCAAGTTGGCCCTGAGCAGTGGCAGCAGAGTTAGTGGCTGCTTGCATAGCCGTCGGGACGCACGGACAAAGCAGGGCGGTGGAGATGAGAAAACATTTCATAATGAAAATAAACGGTGGGGAATTTTGCTTTTGATGCCGAGAGCAGGGTTATTTCCTGCGACACTCCTGGTTTCACACTTCTTCCAAGCGCTCCGAGGCGTCACCGAACTTATCGAGGCGCACATCCACATATAAAGATGCCGGCTCTAGAACAACAGCCGCCAGCCGGCCTTGCGAGCTTTGGCCACGGTATCCTCGCTCCATTATTTCTACATCTTGAGTGCGGTATCATTGTCTTTAATCCTCATGCATCATTTCCTTCCCGCGAATTTCACGGAACTGTTTGCTCCGGACGATGGTTTCCACCGCGACGCTGAAGCGGTAGTCACGGTCGCGCAATTTCTGCTGCATTTCGGTCAACAACGGTTTATCCGAAAGTTGCACGCCGCGTCCCAACGCGTACCCGAGCAGTTTCCGGCAGAATTGGCGCACTACGGCGTCGCGTTTCTTGGTAAGCAGATAGTCGAGCAGGGCATCTGCGCCTTCCACTTGCGTGCCGTCAAAAAGTTTCGCGCGGGTGTCGATGGGTCGGCCGGCGAGGTCGTGCGTACGGGTTCGGCCAATGGCGTCGTAGCCCTCAAGTGCGTAGCCGTAGCCGTCCATACGCGCGTGACAACCCGAACACCTGGGGTCGCTGCTATGTTTTTCAGTCAATTGGCGGACGGTGAGGCTCTCGGTTGCTTCGTCCTCAGGCAGGCGCGGCACATCCTTCGGAGGACGGGGCACTTTATCGCCTAGAAGCACTTCCGCGACCCAGTTACCTCGGAGAATGGGGCTTGTGCGCGATGCGCCAGACTGTTTTGCCAGTGTTGCGCCCAGGCCGAGAATACCACCGCGTCCGAATTTCTTCACGCCATCTACGCGCCGCCAATCTTCGCCAGTTACGCCGGGGATACCATAGTGTTTAGCGAGCGACTCATTAACGAAAGTGTGGTCGGCATCAAAAATTGAGAGCACAGACTCGTCGCTCTTAAACACATCGGTGAAGAAACGGATCGATTCCTCATACATCGACCCGCGCAGACCAGCGAAGGTCGGGAAGTGCCTCTCGCTCTTTTCATCGAGCGATTCAAAGTCGTAAATGTGCAGCCACGCGCACGCGAACTCGGTCGCAAGGCGGCGCACGCGCGCGTCACTGAGCATTCTCTTCGCCTGTGTTGCAAGGACGTCGGGGTTGCGCAACTTTCCGGCTCCCGCAACCTGTCGCAGTTCGGTGTCCGGCATCGATGACCACAGAAAATAACTCAGCCGATTCGCCAGTTCCCAGTCTGAAACCGGTCCCGACTCCACCCCCGGTACAGCTTTTTCGAGTCGATAAAGAAACGCGGGCGCGACGAAAACCCGGGCGAGCGTGAGCCGGATCGCTTCATCATGTGGCAGTTCCTCGGCGCGCAACTTGCCATAAAGTCCGTGCAACTCGTCCTTCTCGCCGTCCGTCAGCCGACGCCGGTAGGCACGGCCCGCAAACTCCAACACTGCCTCCAGATGTTTGGATTCCGTATCGCGGAGCAATTGCTGAAACGCCGCCGCGCTGGCGTTGACGGATTTGCGCATCGGCCCGAAAAGCTTCGGGTCGTAGTCCGTGGACTCCGCGGCATATTGCATAAATTGCTCGAAGACATCCACCAGCGTGAGTGCGTCGCGGCTCACGTAATGCAACTCGTTCCACATTCGGTCAAGCTGGGCTTTCTGTTCGTCGTCGAGCATGAGCCGGGCGAGGGGGGCGTCCTCGCGGTGAAACAACGTCAGCGTGATGACTTCATCGACGGGAACAATTTTGGTGTAACACAGCGCGGCCGGAAACCAGCGACGAAACTCATCGCAGGACGCCTCGATTCCCTTGCTCGCGGCACTGCCCTCTACGACGACGAGCGGCGTGTTAGGCATGATCGTCCTGCCAGGGTCGCTCCCCGGTTCGATAGGTTTATTCGTCAGCACGGCTAACTGAACGCTTCCTTCCCTGCCGGTCTCGTTGTGGAGAACGCCTGTCGTCACAAAGTCGGCGCCGGCGACAAGGTCGGCGGGCAGACGGATCTCGATCTTCGCCGGTGCCTGTACGCACAAGCTGTCCGCGTCGATCGTAGAGCCGTTAGGTTGCTTGCCAAATGCGGCGGGATCCGCACCCCATTCGGAGGGAGCCGGGGCGCTAACCAGGCTCTCACTTTTCGGGGAAGCAAGTTGCGTCCTCTCCTGAGCGCGGGTACGAGCGGAACGAGCCCCCGCAAGCAGCGGCCCGCCGAGCGAGCTCAGTTCTTGATACAGTTTGGCTTCCGGACTGTCCTTCGCCGCCGGAGCTCCCGAATTCAAAAGCTTCTGTACCTCTTGCGCGAGCTTGAGTTTGTCCGCCAGGCTTGCGGCCGATTGCCATTTGGCCAGCAGTATCGAAGCGAAGGGTATCACCGGACCCGTTTCGCTGCTCGACACTGGCTCGGCATAAAAGTGCCAGATTCCCTCGTTGGCGAAGCGATCAGCGTGGGGATTGCCTGCCAGCACATCCGACGATATATCGCGGGTGAGACTCCATCCGGGCCCGCCCTCGGGAACGCTCGAGAGCATGAATTGAAGATCTGTTAGGTCGCATGAATGATTGCCATCGCGGGGGCCTATGAGCAAAGAGACCAGGTCGCCGGTCTGCACGGCGAGATTCTCGATAGGACCGACTTGCATTTCACTGCCGCCCTGGGCCGTGCCAGTGGCTAGACGCTGACGCGTGTTGCCGCGGCGTAGCTCGAGCGACCAGGTGACCCCGTTACCGCATTCGGGCTGCGCCTGGGTCACTCTTGCGTCGACGCGCATAATTCCGGCGAGCGGGCTGCGCCAACCGACGGCGACGTTGAGCTGTGGCGAGGGATACACGGTCACTCCGTGCGGCTTCAGGTTGCCGGGGATGCGCCCAAGTTGCTCAGAGGAATTGGCAAGGAAAAACGGCGTCTCGCTCGAACCCCAGCCATTGACGAAGTCGTAGCCGAAGGCTTTGTGAATCTGGTTCGTCAGGTAATCCAGCTTGAGCGAGGTGCTCGCACCTATGCCGAGATAGTCGAGCCACGCGATCAACACTTCTGCATCCACGCCATGCCGGCGCGAGAGTTTCGCGACGTCGAGCTCGTTCGTAACGGCACTAGCCTCGGCCGCAGCGGTCAGGCACTGCGCAGCGGAAGTGAAAATCTTGTCGCGTCGAGCGGTCAACTCGCGGGTGAAGTCGCGTACGTCGCGCAATAGCAAGTTCGACCGACCATGCATGACGATTCGCGGCTGCTTCCAAACGACAAAATCATTCGCATTGCCGTCACCCGCATCGTTGGCCACTAGATAGATTACAACTTGGTCGCTATTGGTCGGCGCGGCGAGTTTGACCAGGACCTCTTGTTTCGTGCTCAGCGGATTCGGTTCCATCCACGCCTTCGGCCCGCCTACCTTGCCCAGGTGGCCCACCCGGTTGAATTTCCAGAGCGCCTTCTGCCGTTGCATAACCTCGGCCGTGAGCGATGCAGCATCAGCCGGTTTCGCGACCCGCCAACGGGTTCGCAAACCGTCGAGCACGGACGAGGGCTCAGTGCTGCTTAGCACTTTAATTAGCGAGCCGAGATACTTTGCGCTCAACCCACCTTCACGCGCCACCGTATCGACCTCTTTCCCCGTAGCACGCAGCTCCAGGGACGCCGCGAAATATTTCTCCAAAGGCAGGCCTACACCTTGTTTTTTGTCCAGTTCATCCATGTGCCCTTGGGTCCAATCCCGCGTCTCTGCCCCAGCCGGATCGGTGAAGCGAGCGTAGAATGCACGAATCTCGGCAAGGATTTCCTCCGTCCAATCCCTCCTCAGATTGCTTCGCGAGAAGCGAATGCCATCCGGCAACAGCACCGCGTGACTGGCGATGTCCTTTCCGGCATCAAGATACTTCGTCAGGAGAGAAGGCGACATCACGAGCGAGTTGCCCGTGTTCATGAAGCCTTCCCCTGCGGCACTGTCTACCGGAAACTCCTTCGCCGGGTTGAGCGATTCGACGCCCGTCAGGTCGCGCACTGTGAAAGTGTATTCCGCGTTATTTAAACGCCGCAGCACGACCGGCCCTGGGTCGCCTGCGTGCGCCTTTGCGGCTTCGTCCAGCGCATTGTCCACCCAGGCGAGCAATCGCTCGCGCTCGGCGGAGGTAGGCTGTGGTTTCTCTTTGGGCGGCATTTCGCCAAGAGACAGTTGCTCGACCACGCGTTCCCAAACCTTGGGATATTTGAGGACCTCGCTGAAAGACGCAAACCGTTCGAGGTCGAGATCACCTTTGTGCTTTTCAGTCGAGTGACAGCCCAGACAATACTGCCTCAGGACAGGTTGAATTTGCTTCGAGTAGTCTCGGCCGACTGAGCCTACCACGCCGTCCTCCGCAGCGGGGACCGTGAAAGCGGTGAGAACCAGCATTCCTGCCATGAGCGCTCGGATTGGACACGGGAGTGTGCGCATGCGTTCCTTACAAAATCATACAAATTCACACAGGTTCGCGCGATCCCTGTTTGTTACTTGGAATTTTGAGTACCACCTTCAGCGTGTCCGCGATAATGCAAAAAACGGGGAAGTCTCGCTGAATCATAGCACATTCCTTCGTACATTCAGTACGCCGAGGCTGTGTGCGCGCAAGCGTCCTAAACTGGTCTTTTTAGTTTACCGGCTTCCTCAAGGAAGGTCGGGTAGTGGAGTTTAACCCCCAAAATGAACAATCAACGTTATCGAGCAATCGGGCCATAAAAATTTCCGTGCCAGGGATCAGTGGTGGTTTCACGGAAAATCAGTTGGGAGCCTTCGGTTCTCGCGGACGTATCATGAGCACGAGCGCGACACAGAGGAGGCAACCGCTGGCAAAAACGCCGAAAATGAGGTTCAGGGGCAAGCCGCGATCCCGCATCGCTCCGAAGCCCCAGTCTGCGAAACCGCCACAACTGGTGCCCACCATGTTCAAGATGCCATAGCCAGTCGCGCGCAATTCGGGTCGCACAATTTGACACAGGATAGGCATGTTGTTGCAGTCGAAAAAGCCCCAACCCAGGCCGAAGAGCATAAGAAAAGCGATCGCCACACCCAGCGCGCCCGCGTTACCCACCCCGAAAAGTGCCGGGACCAGCAAGCTCATGCCAATTGCACTGACAAAAGTGCGCCCGCGCACTGAACGGCGCATCCACCGATCCGAGAGCCAGCCGCCAAGTACAGCCCCCGCGAGCGCAGCCAAGTTCACAAAAAGCGTGGCCGAGACTCCGGCTTTCCCTTGACCGATAAAAAATTGTTGCTTCAAAATTGCCGGCATCCAATCCTTCACAACCCAGCCTGCCAACCCCGGCAATGTGAAATAGACAATCAGCACCAGAAAGAACGGGTTCCGGAACAGTTCGAGCGCCGCAGCTCCGGCAGAAGGTTTGTTGGATGGTTCGGCCGACGCGGGCGAATTTCGCAGCAGGAACAGCAGCGGGATTGCGTAAAGCACGCCCACGAGACCTGCCGCGTCAAAGGCGATCCGCCAGCCCAGATTTGGATGGTCCGCCACGTGACCGCTGAAACCCCCTATGATTATCCCCACATAAATCGCCATCTGGTGGAGGCCGACGGCCCGCGAGCGGGTAGGGCCGCGATGAAAGTCGGCGATGAGCGCCAGCGCTGCCGGGATGTAACACGCTTCGCTGATGCCCATCAAAGCCCGGGTTACAAGCAACTGGTCGAAGGTATGGCAATGGCCGGTAGTCCAAGTCACGGCCGACCACACAAACAGGCTGGTTCCAATCACATAACGGCGGCTGAATCGGTCGGCAAGGTAGCCTCCCACCGGACTTAGAATGGCATAAACCCATTTGAAAACTGCCGGCAGGAAGCCCCAGTTTGCTTCTGAACCGATAGTGGGGATATCGGCCATCACCGAAAATTTCATCGCCGCCAGCATCTGGCGGTCGAGATAGTTCAATAGAGCTACGGGCACGAGGAGCGCCACTATGATCCACGGGTAGTTTGAGCTGCGAAGGGGGGTTGTCATACGGCTTACGGAATCTCTTCGACGTGAACGACCGGTTTGGGAGGAGATGAGGAACCGGTCAGATGACGTCCCCAAATGGTCATCGGATAAACCTTCGCGTGCCGTGGTCGTGCGGTAAAATAGCTAAGCGCGTAGCCTAACAGTAAGGTCGGCACACAGCCCGCAACCGGATACCAGATGAAAGATATGTGGTTTCGCAACATCAATGCGATTGCAAACCCCAGGATAGCTCCAACAATAACTGCGACCGAATTGGCTCGCATGGTGAAAATTCCCAGCAGGAACATGCCAAGCAGCGGTCCGGAGAAGAAACCGACGATCCCGGCCCCAGCCTCCACGAGCGAACCTATTCGGGCGAAATAAACACCAATCGCCGCGAAGGTCACCAGGAGGCCCCAAACGAGCGTTACCAAACGCGCGTTCAGAAGTGTCAACTCCTTCGAGTTGGAGCGACGCTGTAAAAAGTCCATGCACGTGGCCGTGCTCAGAGAGTTCAACCCGGAGGAAAACACCGACATGGTTGCCGCAAAGAGCGCCGCGAACACCAACCCAGCCAATCCCGAAGGGAGAACATTTCGCACAAAGTGCGGAAGGATCATGTTCGGATCTTCAGTCGATTGAATCAGATCATTGAGCGACTTCAACAACCCGGTATTTTCCGGAGCATGGTAGAAAGCGAATAATCCGAGCCCGAGAATATACAGAGCACCGATCACCGGGATTCCCAGCAGTCCGGAAAAGAGCAACGAGCGGGCCATCAAACGCGCGGAACCCGCGGCAAGGTAACGTTGCACCAAGACCTGATCGCTTCCGTAGGCGCCTACCTGATACACGATGATTCCGATGATCAACCCCCATATAGTCATCTCTTTCCAAAAGTCCTTGTCAACGAAGTTGAACGAAGCAGTAAGTATTTTCGTGTGCCCGGCTTCCGCCGCCACTCGCCAGATATGCAGCACGTCTCCTTTAAAAAAAAGCAACACCACGGTTGTCATGACCACTATCCCGCCGAGCAGCACGAAAAACTGCATCACATCAGTCCAAAGCACCGCCTTCATCCCCCCCAATACCGTGTACAGGGTTGTCAATGCGCCAACCAGTGTCACGCAAACCCCAACCGGCCATCCCGCAATTTGTTGCAACGCCAGTGAAATCGCGTAAATGGCAATGGCCATGTGCGATGCGCGTTGCAAAAGGAACATTGCCGAAGCAAATAGACGGCACTTTCCATCAAAGCGATGCTCCAGGTACTCGTAGATGGTAAAGACCTTTAGTCGCGCCAGAAACGGAATGAAAAGATAGGCAACGATGATTGCAATCAAAGGAAACATCAGGATCGTCGTGGCATATCGCAGATCGTGATGGTACGACCAGGCTGGCACTCCCATGTAGGAAATCGCTGACAGATCGCAAGCCAGTACGGAAATCCCCACTGCCCACCATGGCGCCGATCGTTCCGCAAGAAAATAGCCCGCCAGGGTTTTCTGTTTGCGTGTGAAAGAGAGCCCAAGCACTACCGTGGCCACCATGTAAACTCCCAGGACTGAATAACCCGCTGCGCCAAAGTCACCCATGAGCCTCACACCCCTTTCCCTCAACCTTTTTGTTTGGTGACCAATGCAGTTCAGCAGGATTTCTCATGACTCTCTACCTTGATCTTATAATCACTTCGCGCAGCACCGGCCACACGCCACCATCCGGGGAAGTGAATAATGCACGGTATTGGATAAGCCGGTCCGACTTTTGCAGATGCTTTAATTCCGTTCCGCTTGATTCATAAAAAGATCCTTCACCCTTTGGTCCGAGCCATTTCGCCAGCGGCAAGTTTTCTCGTGATGCCGCACCGCGAACTTGAAATTTCAGTTTTGCTCCATGCGGTTCTTCGCCTTTCCAGTCCAACTCATACGAACCGTTCTCCAACGAACACGATTCAGGGCGCGAGATGAATTCTTCCTCAAGTTTTCGAGTGTAGAGATTTCCTGGGTCGATCATCTGAGAAAAGTGAGGTCCAAAAGTCGGCAATTCGGTTCTGCGATCCTTGTCGAACCCCTCCGGCGAATTCCAATAGATATAGCTGTTAATCGAATGGTTTCCATCTTTGAGATGGTTATGAACGACAATTTCCGGGTAACCATCGCGATTGAGATCCACTGTTTGGATACCCGCGGAGGACTCAGCCGGCAGGCTGGTTCGCCTCTCATTGCTATATCGTCCGCCACGGTCTCCCCAATAGATAAAAAGAGGCAATGAACGGGTGGAGTCCGACATGTAACTGGAGAGAGCCAAATCGAGGTAACCATCCCGATTCAAATCAGCAATACCGCACTCCAGTGCGCCAAAGGTTTCAAGCTCAACAACGTTATCAAAAGAGGGAACACCTTCCGGTGTTCCCCAAAAGATTTTTGTCTTTGTGTTGTAAGACTTTCTTTTCGGATCGAAATTCTCAGCGACGATAAAATCCAAATAGCCATCACCATTTAAATCAGCGAGTTTCAAGCTGCCAGCCGACATAAATTTTGCCCAGCTTCGTTGCTCGGAATAACCGTCCGGCCCACCCCAAAAAATTTGGTTAGTGCCGAAATAGAATTCGGAAAAAATCAGATCCAAGTAATTATCCCGATTTAGATCGGCAATGGCATTGGCAATACTCTTTCTGGTTTTTAACGGCAATAGCGTGCATTTTTCGGAAGTGTAGCCGTTAGCCGATCCCCATAATATGATGCCTACATTCTTTCCCTCATACATGGTGGAGAACACCAAATCCAGGTAACCGTCCTTATTGAGATCCGCAGCATGACTGGCATAGGCCGATCCTACCGCCAGGTCTTGCCTGCGGTTCGGAGAAAAGCCATTTTTACTTCCAGGGTACAAGTAGGAAACATTAGTGTAAGAATTGCAAAACAGAAGATCGGGAAAGCCATCATCGTTAAGGTCGGCCACAGTCGTCCCATAAGTGCCCTCGGTGGGCAGACTGGTCATCAATGCGGTCGAATATTGATGTTGTGGATTGCCCCAATAAACAAGGGAATTGAGGTGGCCGCCCGAGTGGCCGCTGCCACTATTCACAAGGACAATATCCGTTTTACCATCGCGGTCCAGGTCTCCCGCGTTCGCGCTGCTGGCGCCAAAACTTTGAAGTTCCGTGCGCGAGTGCGTCGCAAAACCGTCCTTGCTGCCCCAATAAATGTACGATGAAACGTCGAGGGTTGAACCATCGCTCGAGTTGGCAAAAAGAAGATCCGGGTAGCCGTCACCGTTTAAGTCACTTGCAACCACGCTGCTGGCTCCTAAGCTCGGCAGCTCGGTTCGATGTTGCGCAGACATTCCCTCGGGGGACCCCCAATAAATAAACGAGGAGACGCTCTGGGTGGACCCGTCGGAACGATTTGCGATTGCGATATCCATGAATCCGTCCTTGTTAAAATCATCCATCGCAGAATCGGATGCCTCATAAGAGGGCAATCGGATTTGCCGACGCGCATCCAATCCATCCGCGCCTCCAGTCAGAATGTAAGTGTAACGACGGTTGCCGTTCTCCTTCTGTTTTCCTGCTTCCAAAGAAGCAATGCTTTCACCTCTTCCCGAGGAGGTGATTACCAGGTCAGCATAACCGTCGCCATTAATGTCACCCGCGCGAATGCTCGTGGGCTCAACAAGCTTGATTGTCTGACTTTTCTCTTTTGAATATCCTTTTGGCCCTCCGAGGAAAACCTGGACGTCTTTCAACTGCGAGTTGTTGATAAAGGCAAGGTCGGGATAGCCGTCCTTATTGATATCAGCGATGACCACGTCTCGAGCGCCATGTGTTTCTACTAAGGTCAGGCGATCCGCGCTGAATCCCGTGGCACTTCCCCAATAAATATAAGATTCCAAACCGGTATCCGGCGAAATCTCGCTCAACCCTTCCTCAACGCCATGATTGGCAAAAATCAATTCGGGGTAGCCATCTCCATTCAAGTCAGCAGCGGCGACTCCGCTTGCCCAATGAGTTGGCAACTCAGTTTTCCTGGAAGCTAAATAGCCATCTTTACTACCCCAGTACACAAAAGAGGTTCGAACTCCGGGATAGTTATGAATGTAGTTGCAAAATACAATTTCCGGGTAGCCATCATTGTTTAGATCCTTTATGAGCGATTTTCCCCCTCCAAATGCGGGCAGCCGCGTAACGCTCTTGTTTGGTTCCATCAAGCCAAAAACGACTTGTGCCAACGGGCGTCGCTCCCAAAGAGGCGGCAAGAGAGAAGTGAAGCCGTGTGATGAGCCCCAATAAATGAGCGCATCCACCGTTTCGTAGATGTCATGATCGTTGCTCAGGAGGACGTCATTATAACCATCCTGATTGATGTCCCACGTATTGATGATCTGAAGACGCCCGCTTTTGGAAACATACAGATTTGCGCCCGAGTTGCCGAGGGTGCCTTGTTTAAAGGCATTGAAGTCCGCGTGACGAAGCAACTCATCGCCACTCATTCTCTGGGCGACCAGCAAAGCCACCGCGAGGATTGCGGGATAGGCTATTGCGGAGGGCGCCCATCCCCACGCAGAGCACCCTTCGACAGTTTTCGAGGAACTGCACGTTCGGACGCTTGTCTGAGTTCTCACGCTGCTGCGCCCGGAGATGGGCGCCCTTCGCCCTGGTAATCTATCGCGCGAATTGCACAAGTAGTGAGCATTTACCAAGGTTCCAACTCACCCACATAGATGGCGTGCAAAGCTGCATCCTCTGGACGGACTCCGGCAAAATCAACTTGCAAGCGCACATTCTTGCGGGCGGGCAACTGGTCGCCGCCTTTCCATTTAACCTGCGAGCGAAAACCACTTTGCGTTAGCACAGCTGCGTCGTCGCCGCTGAAACCAGAAATGGGTCGAAATCCTTCATCCAGCAAACTGATTCGTAACTGGGAATTCTTGCCAAGACCGCTGACGTTCACGTACATCGGGGCGGCACCCTCCTCGACTGAAATGGGGCAAGACACGGCCTGGGCGTTTGCATTGCGAAAGGGTTTGAGCATTCCCAGCCGATCCCGTGGCCAGGTCACCAACCGTATTCCACTGCCTTCAGTGCCTCTCCAAAGCGAATACCAATAGAGAGTCTGCTCACCAAGATTCTCCATTCCTTGACCTTGCTCCAAAGCTGGAAGCACAGCGCTGGGGCTGTCCGGCTGCTCACGCGCCGGGATAAATCGAAAGTTTGGAATCGGCTCATAATAGTGAATCGCATCATGGGTCAGCGCGAACCCGAGGTCGATCGCCACAAGCCTGCGCTCTCCCGTAGGATGCCCATGCCACTGACCATAGATGCCAATGATGACATTTCCGCGATTCCACATAGCGGCACCCAAATGAGCTTCCTCATAGGAAGAAAAATTTCCGTCAGTCGAAGGGCCTGAAAGATCGGGTGAACGATCCAATCCTACTGCCCCGCAAGGCGACCAGGTCTCAAAGTCGGCAGAGGCAAACGTCACCACCCGTCGAGCTACTACGGGCCGGTGCCCAAGGCTCTGGCCACTGACGTAGTACAAGCCTTGGTGCCTGGTAATTCCAGCCATCTCTAGAAACGGCGCGACTGGATTTTTAGGTGATTGTTTCCAGTGCAAACCATCCGGACTAAATGCGACACAAAATCGCATTCCACCATCAATTTTCGCCTCATAAGCAGCTTTGAAACGTCTGTTGGTATCGGGGTCCTCGGGGTCATGCAGAACAGCAAAGGTGGACCACAGGGTAGGAGCATCGAGATCGATAATATTATTGTCTTTGGAACCTTTAAATTCCACCAAGCCGAGTTTGGGCTTTACCCAACTGACGCCATCTTTGCTCGTGGCATAACAGATACGGCAATCCACCCTTTCATAACCGATATTGTTTTGTGGGGGGCCATAATTGCCGGTGTACCAGAGATGAAAGGTGTCGCCAATTCGCAGTATCGTTCCGTAATAGAGCAACACCTCGTCCACGGAACCTTGCGGTCCATGTTGAAGCACAACTTTTGGATTTCTGCCGGGAGACAGATGCGTCTGCACAGCATTCTGGTAGGGGAATGCGCGGTCATCGAATCCAAATAGTACCACCTGGGGAATTCCGGTCGTCTGAGGAAAATCGGGCAGACGAATTTTCGTCGCAGCTCCAATATCTAATGCATAGAAACCTGATGCCCAGGTCGCTAACATGATCAAGGCCAGGCGTGCCATATTGTTAGTTTGGGTAAACCGCGAGCGGACTTCTGTGTTCATTTGATTATTTTTCAGAACTCGATTGAGTCGAAGCAGTTGATTTTGTTCATGGGATAACACGAAAACCGTACAAATCGGCGTCACTCACCTGGAACAGGAGAAAAACCGATTTACCCGACAATTCTTGCAGGGACGAACCCTTCGTGAAAGCTACTGTCTGCTCGATACTGTTCGTTTGAATTGGTTTGCAATCGTCAAAGGAGAATCCAGGAAGTGGTTTGGCCAGGTGCGGCGCGTAAACCGGTACACGAACATCTCCCTGGAGTGTCATGGACTGGATTTCAGCGGAAGCGATGGCAACGCGCACTTCTCCGTGACTGGCATCGACATTCAATTGCAATTGTTTTCCCTTCAGGACCACTGGTTTTGTGATGATCACTTCCGGGCTGGCACGACGGGCGGTCATACTGACATATCGGTTATGAGGTTGAGTGTAGAGGGCAATTTGCAATTTGACGACTCGGTCGTGGTAGTAGCTGTCTTGCCCTGGGTTGTTGCGGATTACCAAATGATTCCCGTTCATGACAGTCACATAAAACCAATCTTCATCACCCACACGAACCGGAGGTGCAGGGCGGATGGCTTGCCGGTCGTCGGCATGTTCCTCTGTTGAATGGGGAATCCAGGCCTGGCGGCTAACAGTCCGGTTCCAGGTCTTGCCGCCGTCACGGCTGGTGACCACTCGAGTATCACAGATACCTTTTCGCGCCCATGGCCATATATACGGGTGCTCGGCGCTCTTCTGAAGAACAGGTCCCCCGTCCGGATGAGAACGATCGGAATGAAACCAACTCAGCAGCCCGAACACCATTCCTTCGGCCCAGTACGGATGGAGTGTCATTGGCTCATCGTAACATTCGAGCGTATGTGGATCTTCGGAATCCGGGTAAAAGCAGGCTTCAGTTTTCCACGATTTCAAATCTTTCGAAGCAAAGCGAGCAATGTCTCTTGATGGCAACCAATGTCCTGGTCCCACACCCTGGTCCAACGCCACCCATTCATCATGCACCGAGTCCCAGTAATTGACAAAGTGCCGCCGCGGGTTCAACGCGCTCCCAGTCGGAACCAATTTATCGCGCCATGCCCACTTCTTATCGTTGATAAAATCGGGCATTTCTTCGGAGAAAAAGGCTGGCCATTGAGAACCGATTACATTGAACATGGATTGTTGCTTCGGATCATTCGGGTCAGGAATGACGCGAAAAATAAATCTCTTTTTCGGGTCAGTCACATTTCCATAAGAGCCCAAGTCTGTTGGATCCATTATCGGCACCCCGAGATTGTTCTGCTTTGTCTCTCCGTAAGGGTAAGGGAAAGACCCGTTAAACCGGATTTCGGCAGGAGCATTAATGAGCCCGAGGTTGGGCTTTTCCCAGTGAAGGCCATCTTTGCTCACGGCATACCCGACGCTTTGACGCATCAGGTGAGCTCGGTCGGTTTTCATTCCGCCGGACAGATTTTCGACTGAAGCCGGATCCCACCATAACGCACGATAAAACGCGTAGAAGGTGCCGTCGTTACGGCGTCCCACAGGGGTGCCATACAGCATTTCTGCCCCGGCTGTTTCCCAAGGTTTATCGGCGGGAATTACTAAACCCATTGACCGTGGGTGATGCAGCACCCGATCAAAGCCGGTCGAACGCGCAATAATGTAATCATCGAGAAAAAGCTGCCAATGGTGGTCAAGCTGGATCGTGTTGATGGAGTTCGATATGTCCTTTTCGACCCCAAAGGCGGGCAAAGCAGTTCCTTGCAGAACCGCTAGAAACATCCCGGCAACCGACCAAGGTGTCGTGGTTTTCAACTGGGCTTGACTGGTTTCCTACAGAGCGCGGAATCCATAGAGGTCCGCATCGACCATCTCGAAGAGCAACCGAACTTGACGGCCACGCAATCCCTCGAGGGTTAGACCATCCTTGAATTGCACGTTATGTTCGATGCGATTGACATGAATCGGCTCACAATCATCGAAGCTGAATCCCTTCAAGGTATGAAGTTCCGCCAGATGTGGCGCCGTCGAAAGTGTTGTTCCATTAAGCGTCTCGATGGGATCACCCGATGCAATGGCAACGCGCACCATTCCACGGTTGGCCTCGACATTTAGCTGCAATGTCTTTCCGGACAGCAGTAACGGCTTGGTAATGAGCACGGGTTTCGGGTTTGAAGCACTCAACGATCCAGCAGCCGGCCGCAATTCTGGTTTCGTCGTAACCTCTCTCTGACTGGGAGCACGAAGGCTCACATAGCGATTGCGCTTCTGAATGTAGAGCGCGATCTGGCCCTTGCGAACTCGATCCGAATAGTAGCTGTTCTGTTTTACATTTGACCGGGTCGAAAGGTGATCGCCGTCAAATACCCCCATATAAAACCAATCTTCATCTCCGACTCTCAAGGGAAGGCTCGGACTGATCACCAGGCGGTCATAACTATCTTCTTCAGTGCCATGGGGAATCCAGGCTTCCCGGCTGCAACCGCGCTCCCAGGTCTGCCCGCCGTCGCGGCTGATGGTAATACGCATTTCGTTGACACCTTTGCGCGCCCAGGGCCAGACAAAAGGATATTCAGTCGTTTTCTCAAGGACTGGCCCACCATCGGGATTCGTCCGATCAGTGTGAATCCAACTCAGGAGGCCGAGAACAACGCCTTCGGCGTAAAAAGGACTCAGGCCCATTGGCTCATCATAATAGTTTATCAGATGGGGATCGGCAGGATCAGGGGCTAAAACAATGTCTGAAGTCCAATGCACGAGGTCCTTGGAGGCAAATCTTGCAATCTCGCGAGTTGGCAGCCAGTGCGGCACAGCGTTTTGCACGATGCCAACCCATTCCTGATGTCGCTCGTCCCAAAAATCCAAAGCTCGTCCACGGGGACTGAAATTCCCGCCACAACCGACCAGTTTATTCGTCCAATTGGGATCATGCAGAAAATCGGGAATTTCACGGGCGAAGTAACCTTTGCCCTCATAAGAAATCGCGTATCGCTTTTCAGGATCAGTGACATTTCCGAACTGGCCCATATCCCGGATGCCGAAAGGCACGCCTAGATTGTTTTCCCTGGAAGTGCCTTTGGGCGAGGGTAAGGGCGGGCTTTTCTCCCAATCAATTCCTGCCGGCGCCTCCATCAGGCCCAGGTTCGGCTTTTCCCAATGAACCCCATCCTTGCTCGTCGCGTATGCTGCGGCACCGGTGTATTGTTGTGCGCGATCAGGTTGGGTCTTGCTTTCGCGGTCGGGTGACCACCAAATCGCTGTATAGAAAGCCACAAAAGTCCCATCCTCACGCCGCATGAAAAATGCCGGAGCAACGCCCGTGGTTTCCCAGGGCTTATCAGCGGGAAGGACCACTCCCATTGCGCGAGGATGATGAATGACGCGATCAAAGCCTGTGCCGCGCCCGACTATGAAATCATCCAGGAAGAGCTGCCAACGCGAATCAACTGTCGGTGCCTCGTTGGAATTGGATTGAGCTGCTTCGAGATCAAAGGCCAGCAATGTTCCACAAGATATGATCGTTCCGGCAAAGCGTGACGAGAAATGTCCTCTCACAGTCTGGTTTGGTTAGCCGGAACCAGAATACGTTCCATCCCGTCAACCACTGTTCGTTGCACCCGGGGCTCATGAAATGCAGCCACTTTCTTCTGAAAATACTCCGCCAACCCCAATACATCTGCTCCGAGGTTAAAACACTGAAAGCCCTCTTCCTCTAAAACCGAGCGAGGCGCTAGCATTCCCGGAACCATGGCGAACTTTCCGTATTTTTTCGCCGCCGCTCCCACCTTCTTTCGCGCGGCGACAACGGTTGGATGATTGACTTCCCCAGGTTTGCCGATCAAATGACTGAAATCGCCTGGCCCAAAGAGAAGCATTTCAAAGCCCGGAACAGCTGCAATCGCCTCCACGTTCTCCAGGGCCTCAGGTGACTCAATCTGAAAAATAAGAATGCGTTCGCTGTTGCTATGCGCGATGTAATCCGCCAATGGAATTTGACAATATTGTCCATCCACGTTGCCGCCATCCATTGCTCGCTTGCCCAAAGAATGAAACCGGGTCATCTGGACAATATCCATGGCATCGGCGGCAGTGGAAACGTGCGGTACCATAATGGCAGTCGCGTCTGCCTCAAATGGCTTTATATAATCGCTATAACTCCCTTTCTCGACTCGAACAATGGTATCCATGTTGTAGAGTTTGGCGGCACGGATTTGATTCTCCAGATTGAACCAGTCGTTGCCCACGTGTTCATTGCAGATCCACACGGCCGAAGCTCCCGATAGCCCGCACAATTCTATAATGCGCGGGTCAGCCAGATTCAATTTCAGGGAAGTTGCACAACCGCCCAAACGCAGTTCGCTCAAAATTCGACTTGGACGCAGTTTCATAGATCAGTTTTACCCGTCACATTCAGTTAAGCCTTTGCCATTTCTTAGCCATTTCCCTGGCCATCGCTGCAGGCCACTTCCCTCGAGCCGATATAATTCGTTTTAGGGCACGCTCCCGGCATTATCGACTGTTACGACCTCATAGGACCGTTCAAACCAATCCTTCATGTTCCGTGGTTTCTTACCCGTTTCAGGGTATGGTTGCCAGCGTGGCACAATCGAGAGTTGAAGTAGATTAGCTTGAAATAGAGATTTGTAATTTGGACGCCAATCCGAAATGGCAACAAGTTTTGTACCTTGTTGTTTTAAGGCATCCACATCAGCACTGTTGAACTCCGGCAGATCTACGAAATATAGGATTGCCTTGGCTTGCGGGTAGCTGCGCAACATCTCGCCTAGTTGTCCCGGCTGCGGACCCGCTGGCGCTCTCGTCCTCGATGTCGGTTCTATAAACCTTAAGGTCTTTGATTTGGTCCCCTCTGAAAGTCCAATCTTGATGGTGTCCGTTGCTGCAATAGAAATACCAGAATTCCTTTTTATTTCGTTTCGAAAGGCAGTCATCTGCGCATCGAATGCTGGATTTGGCATTCCTCCAAAGTCCGGAACAATGAGCAGGATCTGCCCTTGTCCAGCGATTAATTTTGCGGTCTCCTGTGCTGCCACTGTCCCGAGCCCCTCGAATGGCTTCAGGATATTTTTGCTTGCCGAGCCACGTTTAAGATAGAGAGTTGCTCCGACACCAACCAGTATCACAAGAGCCACAGTCATAAATGTAGCTCTCTTGTTCATAAAACCACATTCCTGCAGTCAATGTGCTTTTTGCTCAGAATAAGAAATGTCTCCGGCAGGGTTGCATGTCGAAATATCATCCGTTCGTGGGTGGGTGAATCGATTCGCAGTTTGTTCGCGTTTGAAGCGAGGGACCCGGGTAAGGTCCCTCGCTCTTAGCCACAAAGATGTTATTTCCTGATTCTACTTAATAAGCCGGTAGAACTTCGGAGCAGCATTCATGGTCACCGGGACCGGACTTGTGCTGCCCCCGGGAGTATTAGACCACCCTGCGGCATTCGACAGATTGCTGTTCTCCTGCAGGACGAAACCTGGTGCTGTCCAGGACAAGGTCAACTGGTTTCCGTTCCGCGAGAAGCTAAGAACTGCAGCGGGTGGCGCATTAAGGAATAGAGCCGGCGACAGCGCGCTTGGGCTCAGCCGCACTTCATCTACCAAGCCCTGCATATTCGCAACACCTCCAGACGCTCCGCCAGCCACACAGAAACGCTGGTCGCTCGTAAAGTCCTGGAAGGTATTGAGGGTGCCACTACTTTGGAGGACACCATCAATATAGAGGCGAATAGCTGTCCCCTGCCGTACGCCAGCCAAGTGATACCATTGGTTCATGTTCGTTAAGCCCGGCGAGCTTATGACATTTCCCCCGGTCATCCCAAAGCTGAAGTTGATTGTACCGCCAATTTGTGGGGCCACGTTTAAGGAGAAGTACTTGTCTGAGAACAAGCCGGTCTGCAGCTTGCCAGCAACAATGCTCCCGCCATTGGGAGTGCCGGTCACCTTGACCCAGCATTCAAGCGTGAAGTCGCTGGTCATCACTTGGACGGACTGCCCCATGTCAACTGCAGTGCCGACAGTGCTCGCTGCGCCTGTTCCATCAAACAACATCGACTTCGTATTGGCAGCGCCCGTTTGCGGAATTGTTGCTACAGGCACGTCAGCGTCGCGCACGGCATTGCCACTGAGCGTCCCGGGGAACGGTCCAGAGGAATCCAAGGCCGTAGCGCCTGAGGCTTCTTCGAAGCGCCAGTAGCTAGGCACGGATATGGGCACGTAAGCGATCGTGAAGCTGAAATTGTTGGTGACTGTGGCAACCGGTGAGCCATCGTCCGTGAAAATCAGCCTAACGTTCTGTACCACCCCCCCGGCCATATTGCCCGGAGGATCGTATGTGACAATAGTCGTCGCGTTACTCTGAGTTATCGTCGGAGTTACCGCAGCATTATTGAATAGCAATTGAATAGTGTTTGTTAACACATGAATCGTTCCATCCTGCAACGTAATAACAATATTCGTGTTCCCGGCAACTCCTGTAGCGCCCGGGGCTGGGAACCTCGATACGATGGTTGGCCGGGTTGGCAAAATGGCGTTGAGGAACTGATTTTGAGGCAAAGCGGCTCCTGTTATGCGCACTTCATCGATTAAACCATTGAAAGGTTTGTGGAAATTGCCATCGCCTTCTCGAGCGCCACCGACAGAGAAGTTTTGGGTGCTGTTGAGGCTTGTGCCTGGAATGGAATCCGAGACGCTTTGGGCCAATACTCCATCCACGTACAATCTCAGAGTACCGCTCCCGCGCACTAACGCCACATGATACCATTGAGCAAGGTTGAGCATTGCGCTGGTGGCGGTAACCACTGTCCCACCGCCGCTGATTGAGCCGCTAACAGTGAAGCCCCCGCCAGAAGTATTGGCGAGCAATTCATAGCCCTTGTTACCGAACAAGGTGGCAATGTGTTTGCCGGCGATAAACGCAACTCCACCTGGGATTGCCCGAGCATTGATCCAGCCCTGCAGAGTGAAATCACCGGAGCCAACGTCCAGGTTTGTTCCTCCACCCATATCCACTGCATCGCCATCGGTGCCAGTGAAATTAATCGAACGTGTATTGGCTGCGAGCGTATGTGGAACTACTGCGGCAAACACCGAGTTGCTTCGGCTGGCTGTGCCTAGAAGCGTTCCATGGAACGGATCATCATCGACATCCAGAGCCTGACCCGACGCCTGTTCAAATGGCCAGTAGCTGGAATTGGGACCGTATGGACTCTCGGCCGGCCCTACTCCTGTTGGCACATAATTTGGATTTGAAGTAATCACGATCTTGTCGATGGATAACCCGTTCTCACGCATCCACACTGTGATGAAATGATAACCTACAGAAGGTGTCACGGTTGCTACCGTCGTTGACCAGGTATAAGCTGGATTTCCTGTTGTATCAAGAAAACCCGTAATGGCGGTGGGCGCGAAATTCCCGTCCACCCCGACATAAAGCGAGTCATTAGCGCTGACGGGGCTACTGGCGCTGTAGTTGGGAGCGTAACCTCGCACCCAAATGTAATGCGTTCCAGTCCTGAGAAATCTGACCTTATAATCCATCCGCGGACTATTATCCACAATGGCAAGGTTAGCGTCAGGCGACTCTCCCGGTAAGGCTTGCATGGCTCCGTCACCGGAAAATCCATCCGGGGTAGCGGTGAAGGTCCAATCCATGACGAAGAACGTTGGGGTTTCCACAGAAGCAAGCTTGCGGTCATAATGCTCCGCCTCAAGCACCAGCAAGCCTTCCGGGGAATCAGCCTGTTGCCGGGGTGGATTCGCAGCGAGCGCCGCCAGGACGTTAAAACCAAAAGTGTTGGTATAAATCCCCGCTGGTGCATTCGTGTCGGAGTAAACCAGGGTTACTGTATTGGACGTTTCCGGAACCCAACCTCCCGGCGCAAGGTAACGAATAAATGTAGTATCGTTCGATTTGGAAAGGGAATCAGGAGTTACTTGAGTGCCATTGATAAATAATTGGATGGAATTAGTTTTCAGGACCAGTTCTTTGGTTGCTGTAAACCCATCCGTGATGGTGTATTGAATGGGCGTGGTTGCCTCTACTTTCTGACCATCGGTAGGTGTATGCCCGGCGCCAATTGGTTTTGACAGTGGGAAAACTTGAACTTGATCAACGAAAAAAAGGTCGCTAACGGATGAGCCACCGCGGAAAGTGATGCTGGCCGCCGTGCTGCCAGGGGGGTTGTCAGGAGTTGAGATCGGTCCCGAACTCACTCCGTCAATTGTCCACTCAAAGGTTTGGGCATCTAAATCTACATCCAGTTGATGTGACTGCCATTTGTGGGCAGTCGCGTTGAATCCAACGGTATTGATAGGTTGGAATCCGCTTTGATGTTGGGAGTACCAAGTCGAGCCGTCTGGATCCACTAGCAAAGAAATAAGGGAGGTGGCAAACCCCTCGCTACCTGGACTCGCTGACGCTGAAAAGTGGATCATGCAACTCGCGTGGCCCGCACTTGTATTTTGGTACATCAGGCTCCAGGTGGCCCGCACCTTTCCGCCGATCTGGCCTGACACAAAGTTTCCGACCGTGGCCGAACCTGAGCCAACCGGCGAACGCCAAACGCGCAAAACGTTGGTGCCCTGGTAGGTGCCGGTATAGGCGCCGTAATTGGTATCCACGACCGAGGTCACCTGTATGCCAAAGAGTCCAGGGCCGCCATCGGCTTCACCGCCATACGTGAACCAACTGCCGATTTGCGCGGGGTTAGGGTCGCTGTCGGTGGCCAGGGCATTGTTTGTTGTTTGTTGGCCTACAGTATATGGACTTACATTGGTTGCCGATTCGAAGTCATCACTGAACAGCACGCCGCGGGGGAGTGCTGCATACGAATTCAGGACGGGAAGGGCTGCAATCGTCCAAGCCACTATCATCAGCCTGTGAAGCCAGGAGCTGGTTCTGGGATTTATACAGGAAAGACTTTTTTTGTTCATAGATATAGAGGTTTATGGGTAATAAGGAACGAACTGACAACGGATAACTAAAGGTTAATGGCTTTTGTCTTAAAAAAGAATGTGTATGCTCTGGGCGGCACATTCCACTCGGTTTGTAACCCTGTTGAATCTGATCCAATCGACGTGAGCATCTGTGAAAAGCCGGTTCCCGCCAGCCGGCAAACCAGCGATAGTTGAAGTGATGGCGCGATGCGGTGTTTCGGCCAATTGCGCACTGACCTGGTACCACATCCGATCAGCGCCCATGACTATTCCACTCAGATCCCGAGAGACAGCCTTCCCATTTTCGTCCGCTTTCACTGGTTGCACTGCTCCGTTGATCCAATCCACTTTCACGTTGCCGCCAGGATTGTATTTGCCAAGCCATAAGTACGACATGTAGTGGAATCCGCCATTGGAAGGAATATCCCAGCCGTCCCCTCCATCGGGTTTTATATAATCATCCGGACAATAAAAGACTGTTTTGTTATTTGCGTAGCGAAGGAAATTGGTCCGCAAATCCGTGGGGCCACCACCGAAGGGCCCCAGGCAAAAAGGAGACCAGTTTGCCTGTGGGAGAAATTTTTGGCTATTATCATCGGCATACATCACCATAGCCAACCCGAATTGCCGAAGATTATTTCGACATTGAGTCCGCTTGGCTTTTTCCTTTGATTGGCTTAGCACGGGCAAAAGCATGGATGCCAAAATCGCAATGATTGCGATCACCACCAATAATTCAATTAGCGTGAAACCTTTGGCCAATTTTCGAAGCAGAACAGAGCCATTTCCAAAACCCAGAGATGACACTTTGAAAGGTACGACCCTGTCAGAGTTTGTGACATTCATGTGATTTGTTTATAACTCTCTACCAAAATATTGAGGCGAAAGCAAGGTTAACCAACCGGTATTTTTAGCATACCAGTTTGTAAATCCATAAAACAAGCGCTGGGTTTCCGGTAAGGATTCGACAGGCAATTCATTTTGCTGCCTCCACTATCCTCGTTATTTCCATGTTGTGGGTAATGCTTGATCGCCATTAAACGCGGCCGTAACTATCATCGCGTCAGGCAACCCCGCTGGCATATCTATATTCCGGTGCATGATAACCATATTCCGGTCACGGAATGCCCGGGCACTTCCATCTCCATACAGAACGTTGTAGATGGACTGATGGGCGTATCGCCCCGTGCCGTTGGCAAAAAAATCGTACACCACCGGTTTGCGCCCTAACGCGTTCAGACCAGCCGATTTCGGCGTCCAACTCTTGTCAACCCACCGTGTGTATTCGTAAGTCATCAAAACCGTGTTGCTTGGGAAGTTCTGCCCGAACCCATAGAGCGGATCTTCATAAGTGAACAACCCCTGAACCGCACTATAGCGAAACGAAGGGCAATAAAAAATGTGCCCATTGGGAACATAGCTTGGCACAATAAGTCCCAGCCCAACGCGAACACCAGGAGGTGTATCTTTTGTTTCCACGGGAAGGCTTTGAGGATTCGCCAAACAGTACAAGGTTGACCATGAAGGCTCGACGTAGGGAAGCTTGTCGGCATTGTCCCCTGCGTACATAATAAGGCCCAATCCCATTTGTTTTAAATTATTGATGCAAGACACCCGTCGAGCGCGTTCTTTGGCCGACGAGAGCGCTGGCAATAACATCGAGGCCAGAATGGCAATGATGGCAATCACTACAAGCAGTTCAATTAAAGTAAATGCACGGAGTTTGTTCTCGACCGGGAGAGTCATTTTGATCGAGCGGAGCTGACTGCCGGCTGATTTGAATTCTGATCCTGGCTGCATTTTCATTTCATTTGTCAGAGGTAAGAATTTCATAAGTTCGCTTATTTTGTTTCAGATGCAAATCTTTGGCTTCCTGCTCGGTGGCAGGCTCGGCCCGAGGTACAATAGCCAAATCAATAATGTGTGACTTCAAGAAACCTACCAACTCGGGGTCGCGATTTGATACAACGACGATCCTGGGACGTTTCTGCTGAAGCTCGCCGGCATTCCCGCTCAAGGATGGGGGAAGACCGACAAAGGAAATAATAGCGTCCGCGCTGCTATAGGTCTGTACGACTTTCACAAACTGGCTTGCGGAAAAGTCGGCCGTCGGCGGCACCAAAGAGCCGCTGCTGAGCGCCATGAATACGGATGGTGGTATTCTGAATTTCTCCACACTCGAGATCGTGATATTGCCTTTGAGCCCCTTCCTGAAGGCCGATAGCAATGTGTCCAGTGTTGGAATATTATATTTTGCTGTATCTACTGAGAGAACCACAACCTTCCCACCAGAGGGCAGTAATTTCGATGTCTCGTCGGCAACCAGGGAACCCAAGGTAGCGAACGGTTGCACATCAACTTTAGGATAACGGTTGAATTGCTTATACGCGAATCTGCCGACGCAGAACACCGTGATCGCGACGGCCAGAACGCCGATCAGATTGTTTTTCTTGAACATCGAAATTCAGGCCTCGGGAGGCGAATTTTTTGGTTTTTACGCATTACTCTCGATAAACGTTGTCTATTTCTTTCACCTGTCCAATTGCCGCCTGGACGTCCTTTCCATTTCGATAAATGTGATTATTTTTGAGGACAATATTTTCAGCTTTGCCCTCAGACGCAGAGCCACTGACCACCACCGCGTTTTCGTTATCGTGGAGTTTACACTGCGAAATGGTGACGTTTCTAGCCCAGTCCTTCATGTGAATACCTCTTTGGAACCCGGAAACGTCAACGTCCTCGATTTTCGCGCCTACCGAGAATTGAACCAAAACTCCCGTCGCTGACGATGGCGCGCCGTGCGCTTTGACATGCTGGACTAAGGGCTTATCAATTCCAGGCGTGACCGTGCTCAGCGCCGAATGATGTCCATGATGAAGAATGGCGCGATACACATTGTCAGCGATTCCATCAATGATGATACCCCTGCGGTAAGCTTTGTGAACCACGATATTCTTGATCACATAACCCGCGTGGCCAATATGCCGGTGAGGTTCGAGGGCGTATTCGAAACCCGCATCACCTGCATGAACGGCGACACCAACCGCAGCCTCCTGAACTTCTACGTCATCAATCGTGATATTATAACAACCTGAGGTTCGAACGGCAGCCGAACCGTCATCGTTCTCGTTTAACGTCATTCGACCGACGCGGATCTTTTGGATCAATATATCGTGCGGAGGCGTGCCGTACACTTTTCCTTCGTCAAAGAGCTGTCGCATCTGCGGCTGCAGTTCATCCGCCATACCTAAAGGGCCTACCGTTCCCCAGTCTAAACCAACCCCCAGCGCGGCCTTGTCTGAGTCGGAGATTCGGATATCTCTGATGATGCCTTTGGATGATTCGGACATGATTTGGATGGCCGACTGGGGAGAAGGTTGATCGACCGTCAAATGTTCCATGCGCCATTTGCTTATCTTGGAAAAATAACTCGGCGTCTGCGGCGTCCCACCATCACCATAAGCCGCCCCGACGCTGATACAGGCATGCCAAATTCTCTGCGAACCCGCTCCTTCGCTGCGAACCACCCTGACGGTTCCATTCTGGATGGCAGAATCGGATGTCAGCCGGATGCCATAACCATTGGACCGGAGATCCAAAAGAATAGTCCCGCCATTTAAGTCGAGAGTTACATGTTCGGGTACGAGTAGTGCGTGTGGCGAAGGCCAATTTTTGTAAGTCACCGAATGAACCATCGCCGTCACACTCGAATTTTTTGGCAGGAGCAAAACTCCTCCGCCAGCCGCGCTCATTTCCATCATTTTCTGTTCAAGGGCCTCGCCGCTGAGCGCTTCCTTCAAAACAATCCGAGAGCCTCGTTGGCCAGTAGCATCCGCCGCGCTCAAGCAATTGAACGAGCAGGTCAGGAAGAGAAGGAAATAAATTGTAATTTGTGACAGTAGTTTCATTGGGTGAATCACCAAACGTTTTGCTCCCGGCCCATCCAATAAGCGATAGACCATTGGGCTGGAAACTCGGCGCCAAAGAGGTTGGCATAGGGCTGCATCTCCGGAGGCAGTTTGCCGTCATCCCAGCATTGACGAAGCCCGTTGCGATCGATTCGCAAAAGGATTTTCCGGGAGACTTCGTGCGCATTGGAATCCAAGCCGTGCTTGCGAGCGAGCAGCCCAAGGATCGCAATAGTCAGGCTGTACAAAGTGCGACCCTGATAGCCCGTGGAGGAACGCCACCAACGCTGCGCCGGTTTTTCACCGGCACTGGGAGGATTGCGCTCCGACCATCCTTCCTTTACGGGAGTGAATACTTTGCTCTCCGTGTCGTAAGTTCCATCCAGAAGCAATCCTTCCGAATCAAGCCCTTTTTTGGCAGCTTCCCAATAGACGCCGATGTTACCGATCCAATCACAGGCATTGGCCAAACTCGTTTTGCTCCAGTATTCCCCAAGCCAGGCATAATAGAATAGATTCGCGTTCAACTCATAGCGTTTGGAAGGCCAGGGCAATAAGTGCTTATCGATGAGTTCGCGCACTAGCTTCACGGTCGCGTCGCGAAATCTTTCCTCACCCGTCATGTCGTAAGCAGCATGAACTGCCGCAAAGTATTTCATAGCGCTCGGGTGTCCTGGCGGCACGATTCGGGAGAGATTTCCGTGGTGATTAACCTGCCAGTTTCTGCGCAGGTAATAGTCACCGTGATCCGACATGTTGAGACGAGCGATTTCTTTTTCCTTGTCTGTCCCATGTTCACGCGCGAATTGAACGTAGAGCAACACAGGATTGGCAGACTGATCGAAACTGGTCGTGGCCCCGGCTCTCCCCCCGTGGGGTTTGCCGAGCAAACCGGGCTCGATGGTCCGGCTCAGGTCGAACATATGATTCAAATCGCAAAAGCATTTGCGCGAAATCTTTAGTGCTTCCGGATCTTTTGTTACACGGTAACGGATCATTTGTGACCAAAGCAGCCACCCTGTGGCCCAGAGCGTGTTTTCGCCATAGTACCACTCCGCAACGGTAGGTTTGGGCGCATCTTTGCCCCAAACTGAATCCAAAACCTGGTGCAGGGCGGCGGGGATATCGTCATTCTCCTGCAATGGGAGTCTAGTATCGAATCGCGAATGCGAAATGATTAGCCCTCCCGGGCCGCGCGCAACCTCGAAAATTTGGCGCAAATAATCATCAGCGCGTTCGGCGAGCAATTTAGACGTGCCGCCTTTGCCGACCGCCGCAGGTCCTTCAGTTTGCTTGCTACGGTTCGATGGGGCGTCCGTGTGTTTGCACCCGGAAAATGCGGCCACGGCGCCAAGACCGGCGACACCTTTAAGCAAATCGCGTCGACTCAGTGAGGATTTCATAGTGGTTCAGTAAGAATTTGGCATTTTTCATATGTGCTAATGAGCAGCGCTAACGACATTATTCACGACACTCAACCCACGTTAAGGTCCCACGGTGAAAACTTCCGGGGACCTGAATCTATTTACCGTTACAAACACCCACGGCGCGTATTGGCGAGCCATCTCGTCCCTTGATGTTCAAAGGAAACCCGACGAAGGTGAATTCGTCCGGCAGTTCATCCAAGTTGGCCAAACCTTCGACCACGACAATTTCCACATCTTTTGCCAGAAGAATGTGATGCAGTTCGTACCATTGTTTCCCGGGTGTCGGCATGTCCATGCCGAGTAATCGAATTCGTCGGGATGCCAAATAACGGGCGGCATCGAGTGTCAGTGAAGGAAAGTGTTCGAAGTATTCTGGAGTTCCGAACCGCCGATACCAACCCGTGTTTAAGATTATCCTGGCTCCAGGCTGCAAACAGTCTTCGTGTTTTTTCAGATCGTCGGTGGTAATCTCTCCATCGGCGGGCTTTGGCAATTGGAGAGCTTTCGCGGGACCGAAAAACCAGTCGAGCGGCATCTGATCGAGAGTTCGCCCATCATCGAAGAAATGGAACATGGCATCCAGATGAGTGCCCTGGTGAGTGCCCGTCACAAGCTGGGTAATATTATATCTGTGGGTCGAGACACGCCCGAATTCGATGACCGCGAGCTTGGGATCGTTTGGGAAAGCGCCCGCGCGATCAACAAGAGGGTGGGTAAGATCAACGAAATGCATCATTCCAATACGCTACCCAAATCAGGGTTTGAGCACGACCTTCACAACCTTTCCTTTGTCCATATCATCGAAGGAGGTTTTCCAGTCCGTTAAAGGCGCCACGCGGTTAAGGATGGGCGCGACATCAAGTTGCCCGCTTGCCAGCATGGAGATAACTCGTTGCCAGATCGGCCAATTATGACTGAAGCTGCCCTGCAGGGTCACACCTTTCGCGACCAGCGGATCGAGAGAAAAGCTCAGCGGCTGAGGTCCCCATCCGACTTTGCTGATTTTTCCATTGGGCCGCACCAGATCGAGCGCCAATTTCAACGAAGCGCTGGCGCCTGAAGCATCTATGACGACGTCGACTCCGAATCCGTCTCCCAAGGTTTTTATGTAGGCGACAGTTTCGTCAGCGGGTGAAGTTAACGTCAGGGTTGCTCCGATTTTTTTGGCAATCTCAAGACGTGTCGCGTCGTTGGGCAAGCCCACCACGATTACGGGATGTGCGCCGGACAACTGCGCCATGCGAGCGCAGAGCAGGCCGATTGGGCCCGGGCCAAGGACCACCACACTATCTCCTGGCCGGACATGACAATTTACGCAAACCGCATTGTAGGCTACGCAGCAGGGTTCGGTCAGAGCCGCCGTTTCGAAGGATAAGTTGTCGGGCAAGCGGTGCAGACACCGTTCCGGGACGGCTACGAATTTTGTCATCGCACCGTTGACACCATACCCAAATCCCAGCCGATGGGGATCGAGATTATAAAGCCCTGACCGTACAAAAGGAGAATTGGGATCCAGCACGGCAGCGGTCTCGCTCGTGACGCGGTCCCCCGACTTGAAGTCGGAATCGGGTGCTGCGGTTTTCACGACGCGGCCGGCGAATTCATGCCCCAGCACGACCGGATAATTCACCTTCCAACTGTTTTTGCCGTGGTATTGATGCAAGTCGCTGCCGCAAATGGCTACGGCCTCCACTTCCAAGAGCACGTCATGCTCTTTAAGCTCCGGGACCGGCAACTCTCGTAAACCAACCGAGTGCGGTTGTGGTGCATAATTGACAAGGCCTAACATCGTTTCACTCATAGGATTCAAATCAGTTTAAGCCATGCATGCTCATCTTTTTCCGCAAAAATTCAATCGACAGCCGCAAATGATCCATTCCACAGATCGGGTCTTCACCGTCTTCAATACTAATCCAGCCACGGAAGCCTGCAGCTTTGAGAATTGAAAAGATTCTGTCGTAATCGTTAAGCCCTCGACCAATGACGCCGTGCTTCAAAATCGAGGCATAGCCCAATTGCGCAGATGCCGCCATGCGTTCAAGATCCGCACGGGTGCCTCCTTCGAGCCAACGATCACTTGCGTGCATGGTGGCGACCCGGTACTTCACTGCTTCCAAAAGAACAATGGGATCATCACCCGCGACGATCGCATTGGACGGATCATAATTGACGCAAAGAGAAGGGTGGTTTTCGAAACCTTTCAATACTTCCAGGAACAAATCCATTTTTTGAGCAAATTCAGGATAGGACCAGAAACCATCCTTGTAATGATTTTCAATGACGAGAGTGACGGCGTTGGCCTCTGCAAAAGGAAGCAGTTCTTCGAGGCTTTCATGGACCCAGGCCAGGCCTTGTTCACGGGTGATTTCCGGCCGACGTTGTCCGGTCAAAACCCGGCAAAAACGCGCACCCAACAACACGGCGGTTTTGATTGCTTTCTTTTGTTGCTCAATTTCTTTCTTTCGTTCCGCCAAGTCGGGCTTGGTGAAATCGGGTGAATAACAAAACATGGGAATCGACATTCCAAGCTGCTCGACCTTCCGGCGCAATCGCTTCAGTTCTGCCTGGTCTTGCCACGGGGTGAAAGGCCAGTAGAATTCCAATCCGTCCAGGCCTAATCCAGCCGCGAGATCGATCCACTCATCGACTTTCATGGTTCTTTGGACGCAAAGAGCATCCAGAAAACATTTGGGAAGGGCAGCGAGAGGCATAGGTCAAAATCCGTAAGCACCCATCCGCCCAATCATCGGGTATTGCTCCAACTCAAATACAATGCCGCTGGCCGGCGCGAATTCATCGGACAACCAGTGGACTGCGTGGGCTGCCACTTGTTCGGGCGTCCACAACCGCCCCGATGGCGCATAAACTTTCGGCACTTTGTTCTCCCAACCCTCCGGCAAACCTTCATTTTTCTTACGCACCAGTTCCCTTTGCGTGACAGTCCAACCAAGATTCAATTGATTGAAACGAATCTTTTCTGCTCCATGTGCATCCGCCAGATTGCGAGTCATGGTCATCATACCGCCTTTAGCAGTGGCATAAGCCAATTGGTTAGGTTCCCCGCAGAGCGCATTCATCGAGCCAATATTCAGCACAACCGCTCCGCCTTGCTTGCGGAACTGTGGCATAGCGGCGCGAATTAACAGTAAGGGCGCGCGGAGATTAACGGCGATAGTTTTGTCAAAAGTTTCCGCATCGGTGTTTTCGATACGGCTGCGGGTCAGCACTGCGGCATTGTTTACCAATGCATCGAGGCGGCCAAAATGATCGATGGTGGCCCGAATGAGGGATTCACAATTCTCGGGAACAGCAAGATCGTTAACCACCGAGCGCGCCTTGCTCTCCGGCAAGGACTTGACAACATTCCTGGCAAGATCTTCCTCCAATCCGTGAATCATTACACTGGCGCCCTCTTGAACACAACGGCGCGCGATGGCCTCGCCTATCCCGGTGGTCGATCCGGTCACAAGAACAACCTTTTGAGGTAGCAACATTTGGTCTTATTCGTTCGGAGTTGTGTCTGCTTTTTACTGATTCCTATGCATAACCTGTCGGCATTTAATCCGCTCGATTCATCCAGGCATTATAAAAGCCCTGACGACCGCGTTCCACAACCTGGGAAGGATCTTGCTTCCACAGTGAATCCGGCAGGGTCGGCTCTGAAAATATCTCCAGAGAATAAGCGTCTTGGTAGCCGGTTTTCTCGATGGCACGAAGGAGCCGCGATAAAGGGATGCAACCTTCTCCCGGTAGTCGTCGATCCCCAAGACAACGCGGCTGCTCCGCCGGCCAATCACTGATGTGTACACCAAATATCCGCTCCCCCAAGGATTGAATCTGCTCTTCAACTGAAGGTTCCTGCCAGACATGCCATAAATCCAGGCAAAGTCCAAAATTGTCTCGCTGGACGGTATCGATGAGCGTCGCGGCTTCTTTGAGGGTGCAGATGAATGTATTATTGTTCATCAGAATGGGATGAAGGGGTTCGTACATTACCCGCATACCATGGTCGGCGGCGTAATCGGCCAGTTCCACGTATAACTTTCGCGCTGTATGATGGGCCAATTGAAAATTGAATTGGGGCGCCACCCCGCTAATAGTAACCATTGGGGCTTGGGGAAAAAACTCCGACATCAAGTCAATTGAATTTCGGAATTCACGCATTCGTTCCTTTGGCTCAAGCAGATCAGGGCACATTGAATCCGGGAATAACGCGTGAACGCGCGGCTGGATCGAACTAACCGGAAGCCCCAGCAATTTGAGAAAGTGCAGTTGCTCTTTGGCCTGCCCTCTATCTTTGGAAAGTTTCCTTTCGCAAAGTTCGACAGAATCAACGCCGAGCCGCTTGTACAGCACAACATCCTGCTCGAATGTCTGAAACCAGTGAGTAAACTGGCTGACACCAAAGGAGGCTTTTTCAGTAGCCAAAGAAGCCGGTCCGTGGAGGCTTTCGGAATTGTTGTTGCTCTCGATCATTCAACTTCGCGTGTGTTCTTTCGCTTCGCGAGAGCGCGGGCAAGCCACGCTGATTGCCAATTCCAAAAACAAGTAATGCCAGGTCGCAATCACATCGCAATTTCGCACTGCGGACTGTTTGAAGGTTGGCAGGCCAAGGCCATGCATAGTTCTTCTTTCTGCCGCAGACAGCCGAATTAACAAATGAAATTGTCTGGTCATTTCAACGGACCAGTTGATTTTGCTCCTGTTTTTTCAGGAAATGAGCCGAATCATTTTGCAGTATAACCACCGTCCACGGCCAAATTGGCTCCAGTCACATAACTCGCCGCGTCGCTGAGCAAGAAGACAACTGGCCCTCCTAAATCGTTTTCATCAGCCATGCGCCCGAGCATGGTCTTGAGACAATACCTGCTCAAAAACGGTTCGGGTTGTCCCGTGAAAAATCCACCGGGAGATACACAATTAACGCGCACCCCTTTGCTGCCGAAAAGACTGGCAAAATAGCGCGTCAAATTGATCATGCCGCCTTTGTGAAAGAAATAGTCCGGTGCCGGCGTCCCTAGATTTGTTCCGTCATACAAATTCAGAGTGGGTCCTACCATGCCCTGGATGGATCCGATATTAACGATACTCCCCTTCTTTCGTTGAGCCATGAAATTGCCAAAGGCGCGCGTCATCAAAAAAAGTCCCGTGGCATTGATAAGCATTGATTCGTTCCACGCGGCAAGCGGAGCATCGGGTCCTTTCATCGGCCGAAGCACAGAGTTGTTCACCAAGCCATCTATGACGCCATATTCCTTCATGATCCGATCGCGCAACGCGAGGATCGATTGCTCATCTCCCTGATCAAAGGCGTCCACGTGGATTGGATAACCGCGTTCGCGCTCTTCATCGGCAACCTGCTTCAGCCGTGTGAGATTGCGCGATGCGACAATTAACTGGGCTCCCGCTTCAGCTATCGCAGAAGTGAGTTGGCGTCCGTAGAGGCCGGTCCCGCCGGTCAAGAGGATCACTTTATCACGCAGGTTAAATCGCTCGAGTATAGTCATAACATGTGACAAAATTATGCGCTCTTTTGGTCAACTTCAGCGCGGATTTCTTCCACCGCCACCAAACGTTTTTGCTCGCGGCTGCGAATGCCGGCAATCAGGATACACATCAATTCGACCGTCTCCTCGAAAGCAAAAGGGTCTCGACCAGTCTCCAATAAAGAAATGAATGAGAGCAATTGGTCGCGGAATGCGGTGTAAGTATCTTTGAACGTCAGGGCCAGTTGCCCCTTGGTGCCATAAACGTGGATGTTGCCGAAGCTGCCATAGGCATCGTGAATGGCCGCAACTGAGGCCTGGACCCCAGTGCGATGTTTAAGGTGAACGATATCCGAACCTGGTTGAGACACTGTTTCCGCACTCAGAAAACCAGGTCCCAGCTCAACATACAAAGGTTCGAGCGCGTGGATACCGTACCGTTCCCAGGTTTTGGAAGTGACGCTGGTGATCCATCGCTGTTCACCAATTTCAGCACAGCGTTCCTTCACTGCGGCCATCTCGGGGGCATACCGCATCCCGCTGGATGAAAGGATGGCGTGCTGTTCATTTTTCCAACGCACGAATTGTTTCAGTTCCGGGATATTAATGGCTAAGGGCTTATCCACGAACATGGGCAACCCCGCTTTGATAAACGCAGCCGAGCGCCGGACGTGATCAGTCCCATCGTCCGTTGCAAGAACCACTGCATCGACTTTTCCAATCACATCTTCCGGTCTTTCCACGACATTTTCGATCCGGCTTGCGGCCGCTACTTTCGGGGCGTCCTCCGGGTTATCGGTCCAAATGTGCGTCACGCGCGCGCCGGGAATGCGCACCGATTCCAGGGCCTGTTTGCCGAGATATGTGGCAATTGCCGGATAGGGGCAGGCGGCCATCAATTCGGGACGGTAACCATTGATAATCGCAGACCATGAGTAAGGGTGACCGTTACCCTCGATCATTCCCAACATTGCCAGCCGAATTTCGGAACTGCGCTTCATACGATTTGAACCGTTTGTCCAGTCCGCGCGGATTCAAGCGCCGCAAGATTAACCCTGAGAGTCTGGACAGCTTGCTCGAGGGTGCATAAAGAAGTGGGCTTGCCTTCCAGGCCATCCAAGAATGCGTGGACTTGAGCAATATAGAAATCATCGCGGTGCGAAACCGGGGTGGGATGGAACTGCCAATTTGGCGTTCCCCGCAAGAAAGTTGCCCAACGCTGCTGGTGCACTTCGATCATAACGCTGCCGCCTTCGCAATGAATTTGAAAGGTCATTTCGTTGGCAACCTGGAATTGATTGAGGCTGTAAGTAACCAGGACATCCCCATTGCGAGCACTGGCACTTACGGTATCTTCGACTTCAACACCTTCCAGCATCTGATGCCGAGCCTCACATGCGATTCGATTGGTAGGGCCGACCAGCCACTCCACGGCATTAACCAGATGAGTCAATGCATCCTGAATAGCCCCCCCTCCAGTCTCGTGTCGTGTATAATAAATCTCGCGGTACGCAGGGCGAAACGTTGGAAAATGCTGGCCGGCAACGACACTGACTTGGAGGGGTTTTCCCAGCGTGCCCTCATCGAGGAATTTTCGCGCGGCTGCAAACGCGGGTATAGAATGATAAACATAAGCAATGGCCACATAGCGGATCGTTTTCTCCACCTCTTTTTTAAACTCTTCTATTGATTCAAGGTTGGTGCTGAGCGGTTTTTCGATAAGCAGGGCGGCGCCCGCCCTCAGAGCCATCGAGGCAAGGGCGATATGGGTATTGGCAGGTGTGCAGATCACCACACCGTCAAACGATTGTGATTTCAACGCTTCATTGTAACTGGCAAAGCCTGGCACTTTATATTCCTGGCAAACCCGTTCCAGCAATGTCTGCCTGCTCTCACAGGCCACGACTTGCGCGCGCCCGGTTTTTTGCAAACAGCGCAGATGGCGTTCACCGATGCTTCCACAACCAACGACTAAAATTTGCCGACTCATAAATCAAAGCCGATTATGGGTTATTTGAAGTTCCCAGCAGTGATGAATCATTTTATTCACGGCGTCTTCTACCGCAGCCTTCAAATCTGTGCAAGCAGATCAACTGGTCTGCGCAAGTTACCAGAAAATTGCAGTCGTCATTCCACAGGTGCGCAGAGAAGACTCTTTCAAAAGTTTACCATCGAGAAACAGTCGGACATCGCCCAGTGATTGCTTGCCAAAATTTCATGGAGTTCCGTATGACGTGCTTCGCTCGGAACCGGGAGTTGGAAAGGAAATAATCGGCCTGAAGACTCGACTGGTGGCAGCCAACAATAAAATTGAATTGGGTTTGTTGAAATGAAAAATCAAATGCGGGCAGGCAATGTGGAGCATTACTGCAGAAAGTCCTTCTGCCAGATCATCGTTCCACTGGTTTTGTTTTTTGCGACTCAGGCAGGATTATGCGCGTTGGTCAGCGAAATCGATACCGCTCACTGGCAGATGTTTCTGGATGACTTTGTCGTGGATCGCGGCACTGGGCTGGATCGCGTCGTGAATCATCCTGTTGCTCGTGGCGTGGCGATCCCTGCGGACAAACCCTGGGAGACATTTGGCTGTTATCCGCATTACGTGGGCCGCAAATCCGATGGCACCTTTTTTGCCTTCTATTATGCTTTCTGGTGGGATACCACTCCCCGGGCCAAAATCGAAAACGATCGGGCGCATGATTTTAAACAAACCATGGCCTATGCCACCAGCCCGGACGGTATTCATTGGGAAAAACCAAATCTGAAACTCGTGGAGGCGCCGGCGGACATTGATTGGGAGAAATTTCCACCGTTTCCATCCCCGAAAGGCTCTTCCAAAGAAAACAACCTGATTGTATTCGGAGGCGATCCACTTAAGCCAACCTCCAATGTTAGCATTTGGGATTTGGGCCAGTACGGCAATATGACTGACCCTGCAAAACGATTTGCCATATATTATCAGGAAAAGGGTTATTTTTCGAGCGAACTTCCCGATTTTCTTCACGATTCGAAGTGGACGGAAAAGTTAGTCCCCTGCGGCGGAGTCTTCAGCCCCCGTGGCAAATCATTACATTTCTGGGACAATCTTCACGATGAATGGGTCACTATCCAGCAGAATGCAGTCCCCCATTGGCTGCCAACCCGGGAAGTAGCGCGTTTCGGCTCGAAAGATTTGAAGAATTGGCGCTCGGAAATCGTGGTGGCGCCCGATAGCCAGGATCCACATCCTCTCAACGCATATCAGGAGCCAATGAGCATGCTGCCCTTCTGTTCTGACGGGGTGGTATTTGGGCTGCTAAGCTGGTTCTACTCCGACCGGACAATTGCAGATGGAGGGCCCGTGCTTCAGAAAAGTCCTGAACATCCCTATATTTGGCCCTGGGCTCGTAAAGGAGTTAATGAGATGAGAATCTCCATTAGCCACGATGGAGGTCACACCTGGGATCGCACTTCAAGCCGCGAAGCCTGGATTCCTCATGGAGCCCGGGAAGACTCTTACGATCGATTGGTCATCGGGCCTACACCTCCGATCCGCGTTGAGGACGAGGATTGGTTTTACATTTCAGTGATCAACGGAAACCACCTGGTCATACGAAACAGCGCGGACCAAATGCCATACTATAAAAACCGGGTGGTTAAACATCAGGTCGGCCTTTATACGCAAAAGCACAACCGTTATGTAAGCTTGCGCGCGGCGAACCAAAAAGTTGTTCTGATCACCAAACCCCTTACATTGTCGGGGACCGTCTTGCAATTGAATGTAGACGCGACCCGAGGTCAGTTGCGGGTGGGCATAGCCTCAGCCGAACCCGTCTCAACCCTGGGTGGAACCACGCTATCGACTGCCCCGCACTTGGCCGAGGAACGTCCTTTAACCAATTTCAAGTTCGAGGATTGTATTCCGATCGAATCTGATAGCATCGAACACAACGTGCAGTTTAAGAATGGAAGCACGCTTAAAGAGCTCAATGGCAAACGAGTTCGGCTGCTTTTCGAAATGGTTGATGCGGATCTTTACGCTTTTCGCGTCAAATAATCATTCTCTGTCTTGGTAATTTGATTTATTTTAGCGTTCTAACCTTACCCGGGAATCGCGGTCCGTTGTAAACCCAGGACTCCGAAACAGATGAATCGAAGACATTTTGTGAAGTGCATGGCGGAAGGTTCACTCCTGGCGGCCACAGCGAAACTGAGCGCTCAAACGCAAAGCGAAGAAGCTTCTTCGAAGGCAGTTGTTTTAGACGACAGCAGTGAAATTGTTTTAACTGCCCTCGAGCCCGACGCCTTCAGTTCGTTGAGCGGTGCCCGGCAGGTTTTGGAACCGGGCCAAAAGTGCCCTGAAAATCCCGTTTTGCGGCCACGTTCGGGCCAGTGGGATGGCACACGTTGCAAAGTGTATGGAACGGTTCTGTATGATCCTCAGGATAAATTTTTCAAAATGTGGTATAGCGGTGGGACCGATACCCCCGATGCGGTGCGACGTCATGACGGCTCACCGCGTCATGTAGGATACGCTTACAGTGAGGATGGCGTTCATTGGCAGCGTCCCAGCCTTGGTCTGATTGAGTTTTCCGGATCGCGGGACAATAACCTGATTCATTTGAATGCCCAAGCGCCTTCCGTTTTTCTTCAGACCCACGAGACGGATCCCAAACGACGATTTCTGATGTTGACCGAGGCCGGTCTGGACACGGCTCGGAACAAGGTTCTTTACAGTCCGGACGGCCTGCATTGGGTGCAATCGGATAAGGAGCCGATCGTAAGCCGCGTGGGTGGGCGGACGCATGAACCTTTCAGCATCCTATATGATCCTGAAGAGCCTGATTCTGCGCGGCGGTGGAAAGGTTATTCACTGCTGCATGTATCAAAGGACGGCTATCGGGGACGCGCGGTTGGCCTTTTCATGGGGGCTGAACCGGAGCGATGGGTTGAGTATCCGACCCAACCAATTATGAGCGCGTTGGATGGAATGGAATCCGAAATACACATCGCGCACGTAACCCGGTTAAAGGATTTATACATCATGTTGTATGATGCGATGGAGCCCAATCATCACACCCAAACAGAAATAGCCATAAGTCGCGACGGCGTTCATTTTCAACGAATTCAGAACGGGGTGAAACTGATCCCCAATGGCAGGCCGGGCGAGCCGGATGCCGGCAAGGTCTGCGTTTCACCTCGCTCATTGTTCGTGCACGAGGGGAAGATCTGGTGGTACTACACTATGTCCGCAGATACGTATCAGACAGGCCCACGCGGGTTGCGCGCCTCACCGTGGTATCGATACACCGGGCTGGCACAATGGCGGGAAAATGGTTTCGCTTCCCTGCGTCTCGCGCCGGGCGCTGAGCACAGTGAGATCACTTCAGTATCACTTAAAATCAAGGGCGCTTCGCGCCTCAAGATTTCATTAAATGCCGAGGTTCCACGCTCGAGTGAGGGCGTCGCAGTCGAACTGCTCGATGGGACAGGAAATGTTTTAGCTGTCTCAAAACCGTGGGTGGGAGATCAGTTGCGCGGCGAAGTGGAGTGGAAAGAACAAACGCCGGTTTTAAAATCGGGTCAGGAAATAGCAGTGCGTCTCAAATTCAAAAGCCCAGTTGCGAAAATTTTTTCCTTAAGTCTGCTAGGCACGGACGCTCCAAAAATTGAGGCCTCACTCATCACCAAGCCACAATCCTCACCGAGAAAGGACCCTCGGGAATTGTGGCGCTTTGCCGCCGGGGGCAAGATCAGTTCCAGTCCCGCGCTTCATGAGGGTCTGGTATTTTTTGGATCGTGGGATCAGCAGCTTTACGCACTCGAACCGCAAACCGGAAAATTGCGCTGGAAGCACGACACCGGCAATGCCGTAAACACGAAACCCGCCTTCCACGGTTCCAGTGTGATTACCGCTTCACGTAGCGGTCAAATCCATGCGCTTGAATCGGCCTCCGGTCAGGTTCGTTGGAAAATTCCGGCATCCACCGGTCGAATGGCTGCTTCCCCTAATGGGAGCTGGGTGGACTCTTCACCAACAGTCGGGGCTTACACGGTTGGCTCTACACCCGAAAGCGAAACACCCAAACGACTGTTCGTCGGTTGTCATAATCGTGATTTACATGCTTTTAATTTGAAAGATGGCAGCGAAGAATGGCGATTCCCCACTTATAACTGGATCCTTTCTCAACCGGCGGTGGCCGATTACAAAGTTTATTTCGGCTCGCTCGACGGTCGAATTTATGCCGTCGATGCGCGTAGCGGAGCTCTGGTTTGGTACTACACAGTGGGAAAATACTTGCGCTATTCACCCGCTGTAGTTCCCGGAAGCATTGCCTGTGAGGGAGTTGCCGGCTCTCCGTTGGTCGTTGATGAAACCGTTTACTGTGGAGCGGATGATGGCTTCCTTTACGCTTTGGATGCAAGCACAGGCGCGGAGCGATGGGTATTTCAAACGCAGAAATGGATCTGGGGCCAGCCACTATTGATGACAGGGGTTCTTATTGTTGCTTCGGCCGATGGACAGGTTTATGGCCTCGAGGCTTCTTCCGGAAAACGTCTCTGGATTCACGCAACTCAAAATGCGAATTATGCTGACGTTGTGGCCGCGGGAAAGCTGGCTCTGGTCGCGTGCACCAGTGGACATCTCTACGCCCTTGATCCGGTCACGGGTGAAAGGGCCTGGGCTTTCGAGGCGGACGGCGGCCTGCGGGCAGGCCCGGCTGTGGATGCCCAAGGAATTATTTACCTGGCAAGCTGTGCCGGGACCCTGTTTGCCTTGAAAATCTGAAGACCGCTTCCGGTTAATACCTCGAAATGAAACCCACGCTCCTCTGCACCTTGCCGCTGGAAGAATCCCTGCAACAGCAGATTTCCCGACAAGCTCGATCCTATCAAGTCCGGTTTATTCCCGCACGCAATGGCGAAGATGTGGACAGCGCCCTGGACCAATCGGTAGAAATTCTTTTGACCGCCGTCGCCCCGACCCGGCTTGACCACGCTCCGGCTTTGCAATGGGTCCAACTGAACAGCGCTGGAATCAACCACGTGATGCAATCGCCGATTTATTTGCGAAAGGACCTTTCTTTGACCACATCGCGTGGAGCGTACGACGTTGCTGGTGCAGAATTCACTCTTGGGCTCATGTTAAGCCTGACGAAAAATTTCAAACTCGCCCTGGAATCGCAACAGACCAGGAAATGGTGTCCGAACAGTGAACGGCTGAACGTTTATCCCAACCAGGAATTGCGTGACCGCACGGTGGGAATTATCGGCTACGGCGGTATCGGCCAGGAGATTGCCCGGCTTTGCTGCGCGTTCGGCATGAAAACCTCCGCCTTGCTCAGGCGCAACAAGAAACCAGGTGAGGTGCGTTATCGTTTGCCGGAATTGCGCCGATTGCGTCCCCCAAATTTGGAAAAAGTCTTCGAATTTCCTCGGGGGCTAAATTCGCTGTTGAAACGGAACGACTTCGTCATTATCACGCTTCCGCTCACTCCGGAAACGGCGGGCCTGATCGACAAATCCGCGTTAGCATGCATGCAGAGAACGGCCTATCTTATCAATGTTTCTCGTGGGCCTCTGGTGCAAGAGGACGCGTTGGTTGAAGTCCTGCGGCAAGGCAAAATTGCCGGAGCTGCCCTGGACGTCTTTCAACAGGAACCCCTGTCGGAGGAAAGCCCATTCTATGGTCTCAACAATGTGCTAGTCACTCCACATATCTCGGGAGTGTTTACTGGAATGCTCGAACGGGTAGTGACCTTGTTCCTGGAAAACCTCGAGCGCTACAGCAATGGCAAGAAGCTTTTTAATCTGGTGGATCGACAGCGCGGCTACTGACCCAACCTATTTGTTTTTCGACCTGACTTATGACTCACAAATTAAAAATTATCAAAGTCGACCCAATTCTGCTCTCAGCGCAGCATGGCGATCATCCGAAACATTTGCCCACGGGCTTTCGTGCTGCAGGTTTGGTGCGAATTAAGTGCAGCGATGGCACCACAGGATTGGGGGAATCGTACCTGGGTGTTTACGTGCCAGAGGTGTACAAAGCATTCATCGACCACTTTGCCCCGTACCTGCTCGGCGAGGATCCATTGGATATTCCAGCCGTGATGAAGAAGCTGCGGAAGCAATGTTTATGGTGGGGTTTTACGGGAGCTTCCATTAGTGCGCTTAGCGCCATCGACATAGCCCTATGGGACATAAAAGGCAAAGTCGCTAACGCGCCCGTCTATACGCTACTCAATGGGAAAGGTAGTGATAAGATTCCACTGTACGCGAGCGGGGGAACTCCCAAGCCGATGGAGGAGTTGCGCCGCGAGATGGAGCAATATCTCACCGAAGGTTATCGCGCGATCAAAATACGCATCGGTCCGTGGCGTCAGAATGAAGCAGAAAAAACGGGGTTCGTTCGGGAAATTGTTGGGCCAGAGGTCAAGCTGATGGTGGATGCAGTCCAAAGTATCAATCAACCTCCATGGACGGGCGAAGAAGCGAGTCAAACTGCCAAAAGCCTCGAGCCCTATGATCCTTTCTGGCTGGAAGAGCCTTGCGGCAGCTTCGACGTCAATGGCTACGCGTTGGTTCGCAAAAATACCTCCATCCCGGTTGCGGGGGGCGAAACACTAACCACCGCGGAGATGTTCAAGTTGTTTTTCGAGGCGGATGCTTTAGGGATTGCACAACCTGACGCAACACATGTGGGAGGAATTAGCGATTGTTTTGAAGTTTGCATGTCAGGACACGCACACCGGGTTCCCATGGCGCTGCATGCCTGGGGCACCGCAGTTTGCATGGCCGCAAACTACCACGTCGGCTTTGCCGTCCCGAATTGTTTGATCCTGGAACGTCCTGCTCTGGATAACCCGCTCATCCCTGCTTTGTTGCGGGAACCATTTCAGGTCCAGGACGGCCATCTGCGTCCCCCCTCAGCACCTGGTTTGGGCGTCGAACTTACCGATGAAGCTTTATCGCGCTTCGCTTATCGGCCCGGCAGTGCATATCAGATTTAATCCGAGTCAATGAAATCACTCACCCATTCCGAGCTTCGCGGAACGTGGGCCACGCTGCTGCTTCCCATCAATCAGGATGAGAGTATCGACTTCGGGCGGCTGGCTGAACAGATCGATGTGCTCCTAGGCACGGGTGTTCAAGGGATTTATACGAACGGCACAGCCGCGGAATTCTATTCTCAAAGCGAAGAGGAATTTGACCGCATCCATCATCTTTTAACCGAGCGCTGCGAAAACGCGGGAATGCCGTTCCAAATAGGGGCGAACCACATGAGCGCCCAGGTTTCGTTGGCTCGCCTCGAACGGACGACCCAACTGAAACCGAGCGCATTCCAAATCGTGTTGCCGGATTGGTATCCGTTGAGTGACGACGAGACGATCGCGTTCCTGAACCGGATTGCTGAAGCATCCGATTCTATTGCGCTGGTCCTATATAATCCTCCTCATGCCAAAAGAATTCTCGGGCCGGACATTTATGGACGAATTTGTCGAGAGATCCCCCAATTGATAGGGATCAAAGTCGCGCCGCCTGATAAGGAATGGTTTGATGCTGTTCAACAACAGGCGCCGAACCTTGCGATCTTTGTCCCAGGCCATTATTTGGCCACGCAATATCAATGGGGCGCTGCTGGGTCATATTCAAACGTCGCCTGTTTGCACCCTGCAGGCGCAGTACGTTGGTATGAATTGATCAAAAAGGATCTCGTGGCTGGACTGGCTTTCGAGCGTCGAATCCAGGAATTTCTGCAACGATATATTATCCCACCTGATTATTGCAACGCGGCCAAGGACAAGTTCATGGCCGCCATTGGTGATTGGGCTAATGTTGGCACGCGCTTGCGCTGGCCCTATCGATTCGTTCCCGAAACCGAAGCCAAACGATTGTGTCCCATTGCTCGGCAGGCGTTGCCTGAACTTTTCGAGGGTTCAAGTTGATTAAAAGGCTTGCTGCGCTAACAGGTGTTCACTTTGGTCTCAGGCCCACCGCGATTGCCGCCGTGATGCGCTCAACGTCAAAGACGCATCCGCCCCACGTCCCGCCGCTCGCTTCCTGCAATGCTGCCCAAAGGCGTGTGTCCTCGGGCAGTTTGGAATTTGGCGCTAAATCCGGGCGCGCCCCGCGAGCAGCCAGAACTTTTTCCGCAGCTTCATCGGTGAATCGCTCCGTGCCTTCGCCCACGAAATCCACGCTCGCTTCCATCCGGTTTGGGTCCACCACGATGCGAATGATGTCACCGTCGAGAACCTTGCCAATGGGCCCGCCGGCCAAAGCCTCCGGGCCGACGTGCCCGATGCACGCCCCAGTGGAAACACCCGAGAAACGGGCGTCCGTGATGAGCGCGACGTGTTTGCCAAACGGAAGATGCTTCAATGCCGACGTGACCTGATAGGTTTCCTCCATGCCCGTGCCCATCGGGCCGATGCCAGCCAAGACCATTATTTCGCCCGCTTTGATTTCGTTCCGCTTTATGGCCGCAATGGCACTGGCTTCGCTTGTGAAGACCCGGGCTGAGCCTTCTTTGCGATAAACTCCGTCTGCGTCCAACACCGAGGGGTCAATCGCAGCGCTCTTGATGACCGCGCCTTCCGGCGCAAGATTGCCGCGTGGAAAAACTACCGTGGAAGTCAGTCCACGTTCGCGAGCATTTTGCGGAGGAAGAATTACTTCGTCGGCATCCACGCTGTCCTGTTCTTTGAGGATCTCACGGAAGCGTTCGCGCCGCTCTGAATTGCTCCATTCGTCCAACACTTCGCCGAGAGTCTTTCCCGCGACCGTGAGAACTTCCGTGTCGAGCAGACCAAGGCGACGGAGATGCAACATGACTTCCGGGACGCCTCCTGCGAGAAACACGCGCACAGTCGGATGATGCACCGGGCCGTTTGGTAGCACACTCACGAGGCGCGGCGTCCGGCGGTTGACTTCGATCCAATCCTCCACGGTCGGTCGCCGCAATCCCGCCGCGTGCGCGATCGCCGGGATGTGCAGCAGCAGATTGGTCGAGCCGCCGAAAGCCGCATGAACCACCATCGCGTTGCGGATGCTCGCGTCGGTCAGGATGTCGCGCGTTTTCAAACCACGACCTTCCAGTTCCACCACCGCTTGCGCTGAACGAACCGCCATCTCCGTCCACACCGGTTGCCCGGATGGTGAAAGCGCCGTGTGTGGCAACGAAAGTCCGAGCGCTTCGCCAACCACCTGTGAGGTGGCCGCGGTTCCCAAAAACTGGCAGCCACCGCCCGCAGAGCCGCATGCACGGCAGCCCAGCTCAGCCGCCTCTTGTAGTGAAATCATCCCGTGGGCAAAGCGCGCTCCCAGCGTTTGCACCGCGGCGGCATCCTCGCCGTTGGAGGGCGGCAGCGTGACACCACCCGGGACCAGCACGCAAGGCAGGTTGTTCATTCCCGCGAGCGCCATCATCATTGCGGGCAGTCCTTTATCGCATGTTGCCACGCCCATGACACCCGACCGCACGGGCAACGAGCGAATCAGTCGTCGGAAAATCTGCGCGGCGTCGTTGCGATAAGGCAGGCTATCGAACATGCCGGTCGTTCCCTGGGTGCGCCCATCACACGGGTCGGAGCAATACGCGGCAAACGGAATCGTTTTCAGCCGCCGCAACTCGCGCGCCGCCGCTTCCACGAGCAGACCGATTTCCCAATGTCCCGTGTGATAGCCAAGAGCGACCGGGGTTCCATCCGGTGCCCGTAATCCTCCTTGTGTGCTGATGATGAGAAATTGCTTCCGTCCGAGTTCCTCGGGATTCCAACCCATCCCGGCATTTTGCGTCAGCCCGAAAAGATTTCCGCTTGGTTGATTCAACAGCATTTCGGCATTGATAGGCAGTCGACCCGCCGGCCCCATCGCCCTGGTGCGAACCTGATAAACATCCGGGGAGATTGCGGCGAACAAATTGCTCTCGTGCATAGTGTGATTGAACCACTCTAAAGCGTGGCGACAAGGGGATTCTACGCCGGCCAGGTTTCGTGCTGCCAAACACCCGGTTGGAAAATCGCGAATTGGGGCGCCTCTTGTCAGTACCACCAAACTGCAAGAAGCTGCTGGCAATAGGAACGCCGCGCTTACGCGGCAGAAGGGGCGGAAAAGGCCTGAAGGGGCGGCTTTCTCGTCCGTGATGCTGCCGCGTAAACGCAGCGTTCCAGTGGGTGGTACTGTCAAGACGCGCCCCGCGCATTGGAGACGGCACGATTTAGACATCGCGGTTTTTCAAGGCAACTGTAGAATTAAAAACAATTGCCTGTGACAATCTACAACAATTTCATTAACGGCGAATGGGTGGCCGCGCAATCCGGCCGGACGCATCAGAACTTCAATCCGGCGGACACGCGCGAAGCCGTCGCGCAATATCCGTTGAGCGACAAGGCGGACGCGGTCGCTGCGGTAGAGGCTGCGAAACAAGCTTATCCCACCTGGGCAGCGACGACGCCGGTGGCGCGGGGGCGCATCCTTAGCAAGGCTTCGCAGTTCATCGAATCACGCAAGGCCGAACTCGCGCAACTTCTCACCCGCGAGGAGGGGAAAACGTTGGCCGAGAGCACCGGCGAAGTGCAGCGCACGGCGGATATTTTTCGTTTCTTCGGCGGATTGAGTTATCAGCTTGGAGGCCAGACCATCCCGCATGATTTACCCGGCAATCTACTTTACACGCGCCGCGAACCGCTTGGCGCGGTTGGTTTGATTACGCCGTGGAATTTTCCCGTTGCCATCCCGGCGTGGAAACTGGCGCCCGCGCTCGTCAGCGGCAACGTCGTGATCCTCAAGCCCGCCTCGCAAGCGCCGGCCCTGGCGCTGGAGCTCGCGAAAATTCTGGTCGAGGCTGGATTGCCGAAAGGCGTGTTGAATGTGGTGGTTGGCGAAGGCCGCTCGGTCGGTGCCGAACTGGCGGCGAATTCGGCAGTCGCCGCTCTTTCCTTCACCGGTTCGTACACGGTAGGGCAAAGCATTTATCAACAGCTCGCCCCCCGTATGGCTCGCGCGCAAATGGAAATGGGTGGAAAAAATCCCACTATTGTTTTGGCCGACGCGGATTTGGACCTGGCTGCGCGGCTGGTTGCCACCGCCGGGTTCGGTCTGACCGGTCAGGCCTGCACCGCGACGAGCCGAGTACTTGTCGAGAAAGGCGTCGTTGATTCCTTCACGGAAAAACTGATTGCCCTCGCGCGGGTAATCAAGGTCGGTAATGGATTGCGCGAAGGTGTCACGATGGGGCCGGCTGTGAGCAAACAGGAACTGGACGGAAACTTCGGGCACATCGACACCGCGCAAGCCGAGGGAGCGAAACTACTTTGGGGCGGGCTACGTTTGACCGATGGCGACCTCGCGCACGGCCATTTCATGTCGCCTGCGGTGCTGGGCGGAGTCACACCAAGCATGCGTATCGCCCGCGAAGAAGTTTTCGGGCCGGTCGTCGGTATCATTGCGGTCGAGAATTTCGATGAAGCGCTCTCCGTGGCGAACGGGTTGGACGTGGGCCTCTCGGCTTCCATTGTTACGCGCGACCTCAAGAAGGCGATGCTCTACACCGAACGCATCGAAGCCGGCGTGGTGAAAGTGAATCAAGTTTCCACCGGCCTCGCGCTACAAGCCCCCTTTGGCGGTGTCAAAAAATCGAGCACCGATTCCTTCAAGGAACAGGGAGCAAGCGCTATTGAGTTCTACACGAAGCTGAAAACCGTTTACCTGGACTACTCGGCTTGAAATCCGCGTCATGGCCTGCAATAAAGGTTATCTCCGGCACGCATGAAACTTTGTCGTTTTCAAATTGCTTCAGGTCGGATTAGTGTGGGTTTGGTCGTGGACGAAGCGATCCTTCTGGATTTGAGCTGCGAAATCGAAACCCTTGCTGACCTGTTTGAATCCGGCGAGTTGCAATCGCAGCTTGCCACGCTGGAAAAGAAAAGATTTCCACATTACGCCTTGCACGATGTCCGCTTGCATGCTCCGGTCGAGCGCCAGGAAATCTGGGCCGTTGGCGTGACCTACCTGCGCAGCAAGAATGCGCGCATGGAGGAATCCGATTTCAGCGCCACGGCCTACGACAAGGTTTATGATGCCGCGAGGCCGGAACTATTTTTCAAATCTCTCCCGGAAAAGGTTGTCGGTCACCAGGACTCGGTCGGCATCCGCTCAGACGCAAAATGGAGCGTGCCGGAACCGGAACTCGCCTTCGTTATCAACTCGCACGCCCAGATCGTAGGTTTCACCATCGGTAACGACATGAGTTCCCGCGACATCGAGGGCGAGAACCTCCTCTATCTCCCACAAGCAAAAATCTACGAACGTTCCTGTGCCATCGGCCCATTCATCACCGTGGGTGCAACCGAACCCGAGGCGCGCACTTGGGAGATTAAAATGACCATCACGCGGACCGGCAAGCCCGTGTTCCAAGGCGAAACTTCTGTCAACCAAATCAAACGCTCATTTGGAGAATTGGTTGAATACCTCTTTCGCAGCCAGGTATTCCCGCACGGCGCAATTCTTCTGACCGGCACAGGTATTGTTCCGCCGGATGATTTCTCCCTTCGGGAACAGGACCATGTGCGCATCTACATCTCCGGGGTGGGCGCGCTCGAGAATGTCGTCGTCAAAGTTTAGCAATGTTTTTAGTTTTTGAAAAACCACCGTGATCATTAGTATTTCGTACAAGTTCGATTGGGGCGGCCGTCAACATGCAGGCAATTGGAGGGTTAAATGACCAAGTGCTCTCTTGTCCGAGAGGAGCACTTATTACCTCGAGCGAGCTTTCCGGTGATCGACGCCCACAATCATCTGTGGGGCAAGTGGGATAACCTCGAGAACATCGTCCAGGTGATGAATGAGATGGGAGTCGTAATGTACTGCGACCTCACCAGCAATATATCCTTGGAGTGGGGGCATGGGGGATACGCCATTTCGGCGAGTGACATTGAACAGTTCTTCCGTGAGTGTGCGGACCGGTATCCTCATCGATTCTATGGGTTTACGACAACCACCCTGACGCCGCCACTCGGCCCGCCGCTCTTTACGGACGCCAAAGAATTTGTTGAACGCACGATCACGATATTGCGCGACCACGTGAGACGGGGTGCGCACGGCCTCAAGGTGCTTAAAGAGCTTGGCTTACATTATCGCGATGGCCAGGGAAAGTTAATTCCTTGTGATGATGATCGCCTTGCACCCATTTGGGAAGAAGCCGGGAGTCTCGGCGTGCCGGTGTTAATTCATCAAGCTGATCCGTACTGCTTTTTCGAAGCAGCCACACCGGAAAATGAGCATTACGATACGCTAAGAAAGTATCCGGCCTGGGCTTTTTCTGATCCAAAGTTTCCGCGGTTTGAAGAGTTGCAACGCCGGTACAAGAACCTGGTTCGGAATCACCCGAACACAACTTTCCTTTTACCACACCTGGCAAATTGGCCAGAGAATCTCGGCTATGTGGGACAATTGCTGGACGAATGTGCGAATACCTACATTGATTTTTCTGCAAGGATCGATGAGTTGGGCCGCCAGCCGTACCGAACACGCGAATTTTTCATCAAGTACCAGGATCGCATCTATTTCGGCACTGACATGCCGGCATCATCGGGCATGTACCGGTGCTATTTTCGCTTTCTGGAAACCTATGACGAGTATTTCATGCCTCCTGATTATGACGGTACTTTCGGCCGATATCGCTGGCACATTCATGGAATCGGACTGCCGAAAGAAGTATTAAAGAAGTGTTATCATAAAAACATCCTGAAACTCCTTCCCCGATTAGTCAACGATTGGAACGTGAGCACCAAATGATTAAAGCCAAAATTGGATTCATCGTGTATGGCGTCCACAAGGACGGTTTGAAAGACCCGATGGGTAGGCCGTTTATCGACGCGCAGCTTGTTACCCTCGCCAAAAAGGCGTTGCTCAATGCAGGCTTGGAATTGGTAGAGCACAAGGTTGTCATTGCCTCCAAAAAAGAAGCGCGTGAATGCTTGAACCGGTTCAAGAAAATGGAGGACGTGGATGCAATCGTGTTGTTTTCCGGGACGTGGGTGTGGGCGGCACATTTGACCGGCGCTTTGCGCGATTTTTCAGGAACGGGAAAGGGCATTGTCTTATGGACGCACCCCGGCTCTCAAGGATGGCGGCCTGTCGGTGGACTGGTAATGCACGGAGCGCTGAAGGAGATCGGATTGGCCCACCGTTTTGTCTACGGCAGCCACGAGGTTCCGAAGGACGTTGCTCGGATCGTCTCATATTGCTTAAATCTGGAGATTTTGCGGACATCGGGCTGCCGCATCGACGAACTTCGGGCCATCGGAGGCGGAGCTAAATCAGCCTGGTGGAATCAATTAAAAGCAGACATTCTCGGTTGCCCAATTACCACAGCCGATGTAACCGACGCGGGCTGCCTCGGAGCGGCGATGCTGGCTTGCGCAGCCGATACCCAAATCTCAGTGCGCGAATTGGCCCGCCGTTGGGTGAGGACTACCACCACTTTCCAGCCTCGCGCCCAGTATGGGCCGTTTTATGGGCAGAAGCTTGCAGCGTATAAAGAACTCTATCACACCTTGAAGCAGTTCTATAAATCTGCCGCATGTTTGAAGGTAGTTCAGCCCGAGTAAACAATGGGGTTCGGCCATTGGATGCCTTGATACAATGTCAAGCAGTACATCGTATTTTAACCCATGATCAGAAATGAGGGCACGGTCTTTCCTTTTTCCCTTTGGCAAGGATTCTAATCAGGAGAGCGGAGCGCGCGCCGCTTCGTACACCGATTTCATCATCGGGCTTGTCTGGGTGTGTTCCCCGCGATAAACCATGAGAAAAGCGCACCGCGGATGCTCCGACCGGTTCGGCCCACTATAATGAATGGTCTGGCAATGATGAATCAGAGCATCTCCCGGTTCGAGCAAGCAAACGAACGGATCGGCATGGTCGAATTTCTCGGCGAGACCCATGGAGTTGCCTTTTACGCCCGACGGTTTGTGCGGCAACAATCCGAGCTTGTGCGAACCGCGCACGTAAAAAACTGGACCGTTGTCCTCCGTGACGAGATCAATAGCAATCCACACGGTCAACACGTCCGGCGGCGATTGGCAAAAATAAGCATTGTCCTGGTGCGGGGGCACTGCGGAGCCGATGCGTGCGGGCTTGTTGAAGGTTTCGACACCAACAATGACCGGCTCGCCGCGCACTAAGCGTCGAACCAAATTTATCGCTTCCGGTTTTCGGGAAACCTGGTCAAAAAAGGAGCTATGCTTTTCCATCCGCCAGAGATTGCGCGGGGTTTTGCCGTCGGCTTCAAAGGTCACCTCGCTGGCTTGCAGTTTATGCGCAATCTCGCGGACATAATTGTCAATTTCAGCCCGCACCACTTTTACTTCTTCGTGGGAGAGAAATTGTTTCACGCGCACTACACCTTCCCGTTCGTAATCAGTTGAGATCTGTTCGATGTTCATATTTATTTTATATGGAATAAGCCGGTGATTATTTGGGGGGAACGACCGCTGGTTTGCGGCCTCTTTTTGACATTATTCCATAGCCGGCAAAAAGCGTAAGGCCTGCGAGGAATAAGATCAGCGGACTGCCAAAAAAGATCCCATTTAGTCCTATCTTGGCCTTGAGATAGCCCGAAATAAAGATGCCTAATCCCGCGGCAAGGCAATTGGCAGTATTGAGCAAACCCAAAGCAGTAGACCAACTGTGAGAAGGCAAATTGTCGCAAAGAATGGGAACTTCATTCGCTTGTCCCACCGCTCGTATCACACTAAATGCCACAAGGGCGAAAGCCATCAAGCGGAAGTGAGTTGTCCCTACAAACATTAGGAGAAACGGAATCGCAGCAAAATACATGAGGCTTTGCAGAAGCAGCCTATATGGCACCCCGCGCCGCGCGACGCGGTCGGACAGCAATCCCCCTCCCAAAACACCAACCATGGCGCCGAAGCTCATCGCGCCTGTGCCGGCGAAGCCAGCGCCGCCGAGATTCATCTGGAATCTCTCGCTAAAATACAGCGGCAACCAATGAGAGAAAACCCAAACGATGATCGACACCAGTATAGACTGAGTAATGATTATTATGAACAATGGTACCCTGAGCACGTTGAGGATTGCCTGCCCGATAGAGAACGCCACCGGCGGCAGCTTTGTTTCATTACTTAAGAGAGGATTTTTTGGTTGTGAGCTTTCACCAATGAGGACCCGGCACACCATCGCCAGGGCCACGCCGGTTAGCCCAAGGCCGAGTATTGCCGGTCGCCAGCCGAAAAGTTGTCCGATATATCCGCCATAAGTCCCTCCGGCGACCATCCCGAGAGACAAACCCGCCACGTGGGTCGCGATCGCGAAGGCGCGAGTCCGGAAGTCATGAAACTCAGAAATCAAAGCCGCCGCGGCAGGTAGATAAAAAGCCTCGGAGATTCCCAAGAGGAAACGCATGGAGAGAAGTTGCTTCCCATCGGCCACAAAACTGCTCACCACCATCACCAAACTCCAAGCGGTGAGACAACAGAGAATTACCGAACGGCGCGATCGTCGATCACCGATGATCCCGGCCAATGGGGAGGTGAGAGCGTAGCTCCAGAGAAACGTGGCGCCTATTCCGGCTAGACCCAAATCAGACATTCTCAAATCCTTCCTCAAAAGAGGAAAAACCGCCGTGAAGACACTGCGATCGGCATAGTTTAAAGCCCCAATCAAGACCAAAAGCCCCACCAGAACCCACTTATAATGTTGGGACTCGATCAGCTTATTTCGCCAACGGAGCGAGAAGCATGGGGAGGTCACAGTTTTTTTGATCAACTTGCCGATCGATCTTCAAAGCTGTGCACAAGATTGACGATCCGTTGGCTGATCCTCCGCGACCGCGTTTTGACCCGAGGTCTGCGGTGCAGCGCCTGCGGAATATGCCATTCTGCCATGCAAAAAAGTCATAATGACATTAAATTGTGTGTCCAATATCATACAGAGTGATAGAAATTTGCGGAGCTATTCAGTGCGTGCGACGATTATGCCGGCATCAGTTCCGGCGTATTTTTTTTGCACCATGCCAGCACTTGCCTGACGTGCTTCATGGTTCCCGATCGGTATGGGCTTAGCGCGGTGCACCCGATCTGCACCGGCAGGCCGACCGTGTGGCCTTCTTCGCAGGTGATCTCTGTGATTTGCTCAAAGGTGCCGTCGTCCTGTGCGTACCACTCGCCAGTGGTCCCGCCGGTATAGATACCGTTCACGCCCGTAGAGCGGTAAGAACGGATCTCCTTGATGTAGCGCTTCTGGTCAAGCTCATCCTTGTCGGTCCAGGGAGTGATCAAGGCGCACCAGACGCCGTGCAGGGTTTTACGAGTGAGGTGTTGGATCATAATGAATTGATCCTGAATGTTAACCTTGGATGGTACTTTAAAAGATCAGGGTTCCACGAAGAAAAAGTCCCTGCTTCGAGAATGGTTTGGGTTCGACCCTCTCCCAGCTGGTAGCGCTTCGCCTTCACTCTTACCATTGTGGAGGCAAGGATTGCTGTTCATTGAAGGCTGCGATGACAATCACCGCATCGGGCAACCCGCCGGGCATGTCTATATTCCTGCGAATAATCCCCTCTCTGCGGTCGCGAAACCACCGGGCACTCCCATCGCCATAAAGGGCGTGATACCCCGTCTTATGAGAATACTGGCCGTAGGAATTGGCGAAGTAATCGTATACGGCGGCCTTACGGCCTAAAACGGTCAGAGTGGTCGCTTTCGGTTTCCATTCTTTGCTAACCCAGCGCGTATATTCGTAACATGACGGAAAGAAGTTTCGAATGTGGTATCGGCCTTGGGGCGAAGTTTCGATCGCATATGCAGAATCAACAGACGGGCTGCATTGAATGACCGTGGCTGGGCACCCAAACGCATTGTCCTCCCAAGGCTTATCCGGCACCATCACCGGTTTACCCCCATTGGCTTTCACCACTTGGCCCAACTCGCGCGTCACGCCAGCCTGGTCAGCCACAACGAGGTCATCCACAAAAAGCTGCTTGCGGGAACCGATTTCCAGCGGCTTGCCCGGACCATCCGCTTTCGATGTGGCCAGTGCGTCATTGGACATAGCCAATGCGCAAAGAATGAAGAAAACTATCTCGAACTGACCTGGTGTAAGCGAGGGCATGTAACCGTTTCCTGTTTTCTCCGGCTCCGTGGCTTATTCTTTAAAAACGTTGTCTATCTCTTTTATCACCAAACTGGACTTATCGATATCCTTTACATTCCCATAGAATCTGTTCTGAGCGATCACGACATTCTCAGGTTTTTTCTCAGGGCTTTTCATCGCCATGCCATATTTATTGTCGTGAATTTTTGAGTGCGAAACCGTTACATCTTTGGTCCAAATCCCGATGTGAATTCCCTTATGGAATTCTGCCACATCGATATTCTCCAGTCTGGCCCCGACCGAGTAATAGATGGTAATTCCGCAATCACCCGTGAATCCATCGCCGCGCAGCCAGGCATTCTGAATCAGAGGCTTATTGATTCCGGGTGTGACGGGGCTTAGCAAAGCGTGATCCCCGTGATTATAAATGGCGCGATAAATGTTGTCGGAAAGGCCGTCAATGATGATCCCTTTTCGAAACGCTTTGTGCACTTTGAGATTTTTAATGACATAGCCCGCGTGACCGATGTCCCGATGAGGCTGCAAGGCGTATTCGAATCCGGCATCTCCAGCATGAAGCGCGATCCCAACACTAGTCTCCTTGATTTCCACATCGTCGATCGTGATGTTGTAGCATGCGGAAGTTCGAATAGCTGCCGAACCATCATCATTTTCGTTTTTGGTTAATCGGCCAATCCGGATCTTTTGGATCAAAATGTCATGCGGATGGGTCCCGTAGAGTTTGCCCTCGGAAAAAAGTTTGTGCATTTCCGTTTGCTTCTCGTCGGGCATATGCAGGGGTCCAACCGTTCCCCAGTCCAGTCCAATCCCGAGGGGAGCCTCCTTCGAATCGGCAATGCGGATGTCAGTAATGACTCCGTCGGCAGCTTCGGACATCAGTTGGATCGCTGAATGATTGAAAGGTTGATCAATAGTCAGGTTTTCCATTCGCCAACCGAGGACCTTCGAAAAATAGCTAAGGTTATCGGGTGTTCCGCCATCGCCATACGCGGCCCCGACGCTTACTGCAGCGTGAAAGATTCGCTGAGAGCCTGCCCCCTCACTGCGAATCAAGCGGACAGTTCCATTTCGAATCGTTGACCTTGAAGTTAGTCGCACGCCATACGAGTTGGATCGAAGATCCAATAGAATGGTCGAGCCATTCAAATCGAGGGTGACGTTCTCGGGAACCAGCAAGGCGTGCGGGGAGCGCCACCCCTTGTAGGTGACGGAGCGGACGGCTGCCGTCAGAGTTGAGTTCTTTAGCAAGGCCAGCACACCTCCTCCAGCCTCACTCATGGATAGCATCTTCTGCTCGAGTTGGTCCGCGCTCAATGCATTTTGTAAAACGACTTTAGCGGCGTTGTTATCGGGCGTCTTATCAGCCCCGAAACAATGCCAGCCGAGAACGAGAACTGAAACGGCCAGGCTTCTGCGATAGAGCCAGGATAATTTTCTGTTCAGACACAGAGTGCGTGGCTCAGAAAAAGGATTCATTTGGAAAATTTAACCTTGGCACATGGAGTATAGCAACGTGCTTTGACTGGTCTGAAAAAAGCACCAGCATATCGAAAAAACCGACAAGTTAAGTAGCTGACATGCTAATGCCGCTCATAACGTCAAAGGACGCCTACCGGTTCAGCGGTGCAATCCGCGAAAGGTTACATGACAATAGCCATCATATATCCGCGTCAGAGGAGGGCGCGTAGGCTGGTGGTGGCGGTTGAAGCATTTGCACCAGCTTGTCCTTGAGGGCGAAAGCACAGAAGAGGTTTCCCAGGGGTGTATAGTGGCCGGCGTTTTTACCCGGCTTGTAAGCGACGACGAAATGGTGGGCCAAATACGCTTCGAGCTCGGTTTTGCCCAGGTCATTTACATGAGTTTGCAAAAGATCGACATACTTCAATCCGCGCTGATTAACAAACTCGACCAGTGAGGAGTCAAAACGTTTCCCTTCCTTCACGAACCGGCGGATCCGTTTAGCGCCACATGACAGTACGTAGAGCACTTGCCGTTTCTCCTGAGTGGCGAATCGCTCGACCAGTTCGATGATGCGCATGGTGGCATAGAGAGCAGAGCGTGTATAATCGGGATCGTAAAACTCGCTCTCGGGGGGGGTCATTCCCTGAGCTCGCAAGATCTCGCGACGGGCGATGCGGTTAATGCCATAATCCTGGGCGAACAAGGCAGAAGCTTTGTCGAGGTCGCAAAGCTGGTAGAGTGACTCTGGAGTCGGACACGGGTTCGGGCACTCAACAAAAGTTTGAGTCTCGGGATCGACCTTCACATGTGGCACGGGAGGGTCCGCGGCTATGCGACGGACGCGAAAACGCGGGCGCTGCCAGCCGTTGAGGTTTCGATAATGGTCGTCGTCGTAAATGTTGAAGATGATGTATTTCGACGGAGAGCGTTGTTCTTCTCGGCGCATGCGTAGATACGCCTGATAGATGGAATAGCCGCCGATGCCGAAATTGCGAATCGGCTCGCCCAAATGCCCAGCCAGGATTTCCTGCCAGGTTTCGTGGTCGCTGACTTGTTCACAGGCGGTGAAACTATTGCCGTAAGTATTAACGCGGCATAGGTGGCCGGCATATTCGAGACCGCGCCGGGCTCCGTTGCGGTCATAGCTGTATGTGCAGACAGCGCCGTCAACCCCTTCCCTGAATCGGCGATCAATGTGCAGATACCCGAGCTCAGGATCATATTGGGCAAATGGGAATGCCTTTCCAGCAAGCCATCGGTCCAAGTCTTCCCGCGAATAAAGCAATGGCCGAATGACCTCACGCCTGGCTGCTGTCAGCGCCTCGTCGGTGGGTTTTGTCTGTTTGCCTGATTCGCCGATCAAATCTGCAGCCGTTGCGCCGCGACGCAGGAGAGTCAATGCGAGCCCGGCTGTACTGCGAACCAGCCAGGCACGGCGAGTTGTGAAAGAGCCAGTTTCAGAAAAAACGTTGCGAGGAAAATGTTTTGAGATCATGGGGCAGTTTTGAATTCAACTTTGGGCGGTTCATGGAGAGCAATAAATCTTCATTCAGGCTTGCTTGCAACAAGCACGCTTTGAACTTACCCCTCAATATTCTTTTCGAACACTACGTCGGTCGGTTCCTCGATGGAGCCGCCCACCTCGATGTTCTTTTGATTGTCTGAGATCCTACCATTTCGGAACCTCAACGAACGAACCCAGTTCCTTACGGCCACCCCAGTTTCAAATTGAGCCACGTCCACTTTCTCGAAGGTTGGGCCTGTAGTGGCGGTGACATAAATGCCCCGGGAATGCAGAGAGCGCGCGCCTCGCAAAACCACGTTGCGGAACACGGGTTTGTCCAGCCCGGGATGAACAGGATCGCGGATCGATTTATAACCGTGATTTAAGCAGGAGCGATAGACGTTATCCTCAGACCCATTTAAGACCAGGCCATACAAACGCGCCTTCTTAATCTTCACTCCGTCAACCACGTATCCCGAATGCGCCACCTTTCGTTGTTCGTCGGGAGCGAATTCAAATCCAAAATCGCCACCAAACAGGGCGACCGCGCACATCGCGCTTTCAATCTCCACGTTTCTAATGGTGATGTGATGGCACCCCGAGCAGCGAATCCCCGCATCGTTACCGTCCACGCTGCGGCCGAGCCGCCCAATCGTGATGTTCTCGATCAGAATGTGATGCGGATGGGTGGAAGATATTTCATTCTTTTCCCACAGCTTCTTCATTTGGGGCACTGTTTCGTCGGCGGTCCCGACTGGCCCAACCGTCCCCCAATCCAAACCGACCCCGATTTTTGCCCGTTCGGAATCCAGGATGTGAATATTCCGTATCACACCATTGCACGCCTGGGACATGAGTTGAATGCAGGATGATTCAGCGACTTGTTCAATAACGAGGTTCTCCATGGCCCAGTCTGACACGGTTGAGTAGTAGCCTGGTTTCGCCACTGTCCCTCCCGAGCCGTAGGCCGCGCCGACACTGATCGCACTGTGCCAGATGGCTTGGCACTGTTCAGCGGGTCTTGGTAGTCCTTCGCTTCGAATCACTCGAACGCTTCCGTTACGGATAGCGGAGTGGTTGGAAAGACGGACGCCATAGCTGCTGGAGCGCAGGTCGAGAAGCAGATTGCCGCCGCTCAGGTCCAACTCAATGCCCTCAGGCACGAGCAGCGCGTGGGTGGAGGGTTCTCCGATGGAATCCTGGCGCACGACACATGTTAAAGTGGTTCCTGTCGCGAGACGAATGATTCCCCCGCCGGAGCCCGATTGTTTGATCATGGCTTGTTGCAGGGCCTCACCGCTGCGGACGTCCACGGAAATTACTTGTTTGCGCCCGGCTTTGCGGTCGGCCCTCTTTTCTTTCGCTTCATCAGCTTTTGCGAGGGCTTGTCGGATCGGTATGCCAGAAGCTGTCGCGACCGCGGCAATGGTACTCTCCCTCAGGAATTGGCGGCGGGTGAATTTCATAATTAGTTATTTTGGCTTCTGGTTGTAAGTTGGAATGGATGAATCAAGTAATCAAGAATGGGTGTTTGTCTAAAATCCGCTCTTCGCCACACGTGCTGCTCGTGACGCTAACAGCCACTGCGCCGGAAACTCCGCCCCGAACAGGTTCGCGAATGGTTGCATTTCGTTTGCAGATTTTCGCGGCACAGCTTTGAATCACCACACGCCTTGCTCGCGGCCCATCCAATACGCGACCAGCCATTCGCCCGGAAACTCCGCGCCGAACAGATTCGCGACCGGTTTCATCTGCGGGGGCAGCCGTCCGTCGTCCCAGCATTGGCGGAGGCAATCGCGATTGATGCGCAGCAGAATCTTGCGCGACGTTTCATGCGCGCGATTGTCCAGACCGTGCTTGCGGGCGAGCAAACCGAGGATTGCGATCACCAGCGTGTACAATGTACGCCCCTCATAGCCTGTGGACGACCGCCACCAAGGGTGCGTGGGGTTTGACCCTTCGCTCGGCGGGTTCTGCTTGGACCATCCCTCCTGAGTTGGAGTGAACTGCTTTGTTTTCGTATCGTAGATGCCGTCGAGAAGGAGTCCCTCCTCATCCAAACCAAGAAGCGCGGCTTCCCAATAGATTCCGATATTCCCAATCCAGTCAGCATCCTTTGCAAGACTGGTCTGGCTCCAGTACTCACCCAGCCATGAGTAGTAAAACAGGTTCGCATTCAGGTCATAGCGCGGGCTGGGCCACGGGAGCAGGCCTTTATTGATGAGTTCGCGGACGTGTTGGACGGCGGCGTCGCGAAACCGTTCTTCCCCTGTCATATCATACGCGGCATGCACGCAGGCAAAATACTTCATTGCGCTGGGATGCCTTGCGGGGACGATTCGACTGAGATTGCCGTGATGATTCATCAGCCAGTTTCGGCGAAGGTAATAATCACCATGGTCCAGGAGATTCTTGCGTGCCTGTTCTTTCTCAGCAGACGTGCCGTAGTCACGGGCGAACCGCGCATAGAGCAACACCGGGTTGGCGGCTTGATCGAAACTGGTTGTCGGTCCCCCGCGGCCACCGTGCGGCTTGCCGAGCAAACCAGGCTCGATCGGCCGGCAAAGGTCGAACACATGATTAAGGTCTTGAAAACATTTGCGGGCGATTTTCAAGGCTTCGGCTTCGCTAGTCACCTTAAAGCGAATCATTTGCGACCACAGCAGCCAACCGGTCGCCCACAATGTGTTCTCCCCATAGTACCAGTCGGCCACCGAGGGCTTGGGGGCGTCCTTCCCCCAGTTCGAATCGAGCTCTTGATGCAGAAATGGATGGAGATCTTCGCCCTCCTGCAGTGGCCGACGCGTGTCAAACGGTAAATGGGAAATGATCAGGCCGCCGGGGCCGCGCGCGACTTCGAGAATCTGTTGAAGATAATCATCGGCGCGTTCCGCCAACATCCTCGACTGCGCCTCAGGGGAACGAGGAACTTGTTCGTTTGCCCCTTCGCGCTTTGTCGAGGGATGGGTTACGCCGCCAGACTCTTTGGGAATCTGAGTGCAACTCGACAATGTGGCAGCGGCGCCAAATCCCGCCACGCTTTTGAGCAGATCGCGGCGGCTAAGGCGGGGGTTGGTTGACGGTGTCTCACTTTGATTAATTGTTCTCAACGATTTCATGAACAAAGTCTTCACATCGCCTTATAGTAGGCGCGTCAGTCTCTGCGCGCCGTTTCCGCATCCGATCAGTCGCTGCGCGCGCGGACGCCGTGTAGCGTTCAGGAGTGCTCACCGCCTCTCGGGTAATTGCTTTCTGAACCAGTCCGCCGCGCGCTCGGGCCAGCCGGCAGGGACCGTGTGACCCTTTGGCTCAGAGATGACATGAAAGTCCACCAGAGCGGGCAACTTCTTCTCCAGGGACACCGCCGTGACCCTCCGCGCGAAACGAATCGCGGAGTCGGTGCTCACGCGCGCGTCGCGGTCCCCGATGACCACCCACAATGCGCGTCCAGAAAGGGCATCCACCTGACGTTCGAGTGCCAGGCGTTGAACGAGCGGATTCTGTTCCGCACCGCGAAACTCTGAAAGGATGGCAAGGTCCGTGACGGGTGCAAAGCCGGCAGCGCACTTAATCCGAACATCCGCTGCTGCAAAATGCACAGCTACGAATCCTCCGCGGGATGTGCCCAGGGCCGCGATGCGCTCCGGGTCCGCCATCTTCTCGGCAATGAGATCATCCAGCACTTTCTTCAACCGGCCGACCACATCCGAGATCAAGTCCTCACCATGATCGACGCGCTCGCGCCAGCCGGAAAGGCCGCTGCTTTCCTTCGGTCGCGTCTCCTGGCCGTGGCACGGTAAATCCACCGAGACCAGCAGCCAGTCTTCTTTCACGAGGAATTCCCCGGCTTGCCGGAAGTAGGCTGAGTTTAAAGCGTCTTCCACAGAACCGGAGAGCACAAATAATGTCGGGGCCGGTTTCGAGGGGCGTTTCGGCCAGATGCCAAACCGCACGCCGCTGCTGGTGCTAATAATCTCTACCTCGGCGCCGGATGCTGCTCCGCCCGTGATGAGTAGCGTGCCCGCAAGAAGAAGGGCCGACGCCTTACAAACGAGTTGGTTCCTCGATACCTTCGGTAGAATGGTCGTCTCATTAACACCCAACATCAGTGGGGTGCCAAAGATGCAAGAGGGTCCTTCAACCGCTTCAGCGGTTTTATGCACGCACCTTGGTTGCCGGTGACGATGTTCTTCTTTCCCCTCACGATCGAACAGCCAGTTTCGGACGAGTGACCAGTCCGCCGGATGGGCCTTTACGTCCGGATTCGTCATACTACGCATGCCACGAATCTCACCCGTTCCGCCGGGCGTTCCATAATCTGTCCGAGTGAAGAGGCGGTACGTCCGCGCGTCTGCGTCCCAAATTAGGCAATTTGTGAAATCTGCAGCACGCCCCGTTACCGGTTTGCCATCGTGATAAGGAGTCCAGTGGAGACCATCGGCCGAATCATTCGGCACGGCGGTGACCAAACCATTTAGTTTGGCAGGTTCTCGTCTCGAACTGAATGTCGATGCCTGGCTCGCCTCGAGGCCAATGAAACGATCCAGCGGCAATTTCGCCAGACCGACATACGATCGGTCGTGATTCTTGAAGTTGAAAATCCTCTCGTTCACGCCGCAGTAGTATATCCAGTGCTCATCCCCGCGGGTCACGATATTGTTTGAGGGAACGACGATATCGTCATCCCAGGTTCCCCCCGCGCCGCGCGGTATCAGCGGCCAGCGGTTATGCACGAAGCTGCGGTCGATCGCCACGACGTCACGGCTCGCACCCAGATAGTAGTCGGAAACATCCCGATCGTGCCGGTTCTGATCGTCGTTTTCGTCGTATTCCTGTTGCCTCGGGGCAGTCCATATGTTGAAAAGTTGAAACCAGATTCCCTCATGGCGCCACATGCCGATATGATGAAACTGCAAGTCCGGCACGACTGAGCCTTGCGCTTGCCGGGGGTCGTTTACCGCGATCCGGTCCAATATCGTTCTCCAGGCGGTGGGATGATTTCGGATGTCTCCCCCTTTATCATGAACCATGAACCTCCAACCCCGATGCTCGGTGGGGCCACCACCGGGTCCCAGATCGGTCCTCGTTCCCAGAATATATGCCTTTCGATCGGGATCCCAAAAAATCTGGTTCTGGGTATCGCCCGCCCGGTGGCTGACCGGATTACCGTCGTTATAGAAATTCCAACGCCTGCCGTCGGACGAGTATGCCAGGGCAACTCGACTTTGTGGATGCATCCAGGCGGCCTTGAATTTTTCCTCATGGCCCCAGGGAAGAGTGGGATCGAGCAGGACACTGTTACCGGACATTGGCAGAATAATGTTTGATTTGCTGTCGGCTGAAAGCAGAGGTTTTGTCCAATGAATCCCATCGTTCGACTCGGCATAGCCGACTCCACGATACGGGTTTTCAGCCTTCATACGAACTCCGACGGAATACCACATCTGGAACTTGCTTTCGCTCGGGTTGTAGAGTGCCGTATGGTAAAAGCCAAAGAAGCCGCCATGATCACTTTCGAGAGTTGGCTTTAGCACCGGCCCGGCCTTGGTGACGCCTCCCGGACGCCGGGTGAGATTTACTTTTTCAGCAATGACAGCATCATCGACCAATAATTGTTTGCTTAAACCAACCTCAATAGCCGTCTCTGGGACGGCTCCCTTGAGGCGAGTCAACCCATTCATTCCCGCAAGGGCGCCAATGCCGCCTCTTCCCATCACGTTAAGGAACGCGCGCCTGGCTAGCTTCTTTGGATGCATTTTTCGTTGAGCTTCGCCCGTTGACAAATCTGAGTTTACTTCGACCCAGCCGGCGTAAGGTGGACCGCGACAAAATCCTCCTCGGGAACATCCATATGAACCGTGAGCTTGTTCGTATCGACGGAGAGGGTGCTGCGCTGCTCAAGCCTTCGTGAGTACACCACGGCCTTGTGATGTGCAGGTCCCAGGATTCCCTGCAAATCCAGTGTTAGGTCCAGCGCTGTGGGATGGCCGTCCCGCTGTGTGACCAGGACCAGCGCCTCGTCGCCGCTCCGATGGACACGGACCCACGCCCCCTCCGCGGGTTTCGCCTGCACATACATATCGTGCAGATAACCATCGCGCCGATTGAAGAACCGAGCGAAGTGTTTTTTGAACTCCCACAGAGACTGCAGATAGAGGCTTAACTCCGGATAGTCGCGCAAGCGAGCGGCGCCTTCCTCCAAATACAGTTCGATCCAATAACCGCTGGTGAAGATACGGTTGAGCATGGCTTTCTGGCCCATGCACTTGATCGACTGGCGGGCACGTGGAAAGGCCATATGAAACGGAGCCAAAGCCTCATCACCGATCATGGCCCAGTCCGAGGTGTAATCTGTCCATTCGGTCGCGAGGTCCCACAGGCTCTCGCCGGCTAGCACCGCATCGTCCCCGAATTGCTGTCGGAGATATTTCTTGGTGTCGATGAGTGCATCAGTCAGGCACTGCCATTGGCCGTCCGGCCGATGCCCATGGCGCGGATTGAAACATAGGCCGCTGGTGTTGTGGATCGTGATGGTGGCCTGGTCGAACATCACGCCGCGGAGGCCCCACGTGTCCACCATTTTTTTGAGGAGATCGAAATAAGCGGCGCGCCATTGCCGGGAGCCCTCACAGGCATAGTAGGCCGCATACGAACCGATCTGCCGGATTGGCAGCGTCGGGATCATGTCCGGATGGTAGCTCCAGTTGTCAGCCAGATTCTGTCTGGCGACGTTCTCCACGAACCATTCCGCCTTATCAGCACTTGCCGGCAAAGTTTCGGGATTGATCAATCGGCAACTGATGATCGGGACAGCATTTACGCCAACGGCTCGGCAGCCCTCGACCGCTTTCTTAAAATCCTCGTCGCCGCCGAGCGGAGAGAGGATGGTATGCGGGAGGCGGAAGTAGTTGAAGGTTCCCCAAAGGCTCAGTTCGCGAAAGCCCGCCCCGCGAGCCTCCGCGGCAATCGCCGGAATGTCCTTGAACTTAAGCGGTGTATCCTTCCAATCCTGATATGCCCAACCGAGCCAGAGACACTGCTGCCCGAGGGTTTCGTCGCGGGAAGGCGTTGATGGCGCCGGGGTGAACGCCTGATCGGCGAACTCCTTGAACTTCAAGATGCCGTGATGCCAGTCGCCGCCGTGAGGATACAGGAGGAACGTCGGGCTCTGCCACTCAGCACCGGGTTCGATGAAAGGGTAGAAATACCAGGCCAGGTCAATGGTATCGGGACCATAACTGTCTGCGGAGACCAACATGAACTGGGTCACAGGGTCGCGCTGCTTTGCGAAAAGCGAAGCGCCGGCCGCGGCGCCGCTCCAGTCCATCCATTTGATACCGGCCTTATAGCCGTCGCCAGCAAGCATCTCGAATGTACGATGCCCACGATACTGCATGAAGAGGTGGTCTGGCGGCGTACGCCACGTCTGCCACGGCTTGAACGTGGAATGCCCGAAGGTGACCTGGTCGGCATCCCCGTCGATCTTCCCGAAGCCGCTGATCCAGGGGAAGAAGACTTGCGGGATTTTGGTTTGCGTCCCGTTGTGAATCCGACAGCTCAGTTCGAAGCCTCCGTCTTGGGCCGAACGAATCGTCATCTGGGCACCCACGTCGGTGGGCGCACGTTTTCCGAGCAGGTTCGTATAGCTGAGCCTTACCGTATTCGCCGACGCCTCGATTGCCGGTCGTGTCTGATGGGCTTCGACCATGTGGGCTTCGAAGTCAGGGAGCGGCAGGTGCAGACGAAAAGGCCCGCGCCCGCCCGCGCTATTTAGCAGCGTTCGTTCGCCGGCTGAGATCAATGCGATGCGTCCCGTGGCCTTATCGACGCGCAGCCGGTTCGGTCCGCTAACGAGCTCGATTGTCGTTGCGTCCTGAGGGGAAGGTGGCGGTCGTCCAGAGGCCTGTGCATTGGCCCCGGCACACAAGACGAGCGGGAACGCCATCGCCGCTGACATCACTATTATCGTCTTCACTTGGCGGTTGAGTTATTGAGAGGAGTTACTTCGTGACCTTGCGCGGTTTACTCAGGCTCGAACGAATCACTTGGGCAACGGCCTGGCCAAGCAATTCATTTCCCGCCTCGTTGAAGTGGACACCATCATCCTTTAGATGCTCATCCCGACCGGCTCGCGTCATGACTGAAAAAAGGTCATCGTATTTGATACCGAGGTGTTTGGAGATTTCGATCGAGCCCTTGTTGTACACCATCACATCCGCCTCCCGACGGACGATTCTTCCATAGCCCTTTGGTCGGGGGTTTTGCTGTTTTTGCTGATTTACGGGGGTGGTGGTCGCCCAGATCACCTTGGCGTGGGTTTCCTGGTGGAGGCGCTGGAATATCTTTTCAAGATTTGATTTGTATTCATCTAAAGTGACCTGCGCATTTCCAGTATTAGTCAATACGATTAGATCCCAAAGTCCGCAGTTCAGGTGGATGACGTCGGGTTGTAAGGAAATGACTTCATCCAGGCGGGCAAGGACGTTCGAGCTGGTAGTTCTACTAAGTCCTTTCGTCTCCGCGAGACCGTCCAGTTGGCGCTGAACTGTGGGCGCATATCCTCCCATGATCGAATCGCCGATCAAAACCACCTTGGGAAGGGATTTAATCACGTTGACCCCGGGATTACCGACTGCCTGCGCGCTGCCACTGGAATCGGTCATCTTTTTCTGGTCTGATGACAGGTGACATCCCAAAAAGCAGAAGCTTAAAATCATAAGCAGGCAACTGCCGGTAGCTATTTGCCTTTTTGGCATTGGTGGGCTTAGGAAAAGTTGCTTCGCTTCGGTGCTCACAGTGTGCAGTTTTGCCAAACCTTTTCCGATGTCAACGCGGCCCTTGCCCCGTGGACAGGTCATTTGGACAAACCAGAGAAAAGAATACCGGTTGGGGTTTTGAAACCGCGACACTTTTCGGCCGCCTATTTGGACGCGCGCAGCAATCCACTCTCCGACAAGGGCAATTTTTTGGCCGCCTTTGCAGGCAGTGCCGGCAGCCTATGTAAAATGGATTGAACTCTCAGGTGAAATCGGGAGTAACTGGTCTGGAAAAAGAACCGGTTGTTAGGTGTTGGACTGGTTCGTGAACCAGAGTATGGCAATTGAAGACTCACATAAGAATCGTATGAAGTTAATCACCTCACTCTAAAATACAAAACCATGCCACGTCTTCTAAAAATTCTCCTCTTTGCCACTCTCTCTGGCGTAGCTAGCGCGCGAGCGGCTGTACCCAATACTGATGATCCCATTACCGTGGACCAAAATTGGCAACTTTTTCTGGACGATTATGTTGTTGCCCGAGCCACCGGTTTCGACCGGGTCCTTCATCACCCTCGGGCTATGGGCGTCGTCATTCCTGCCGATAAACCTTGGGAGACGGGCCAAGTCGCCCCCAACTTCTTCGCACGCCGTCCGGACGGCACTTTCGTCGCTTTTTATACCGTGACTTACTGGACACCCGACCCGGAGAGCAAAACACAACCGGACCGGGCGCAGCAGTACGAACCCGGCGCCGCTTATGCCATCAGTCGCGATGGTATTCATTGGGAAAAACCCAATCTCGGCCTGGTGGAAGCCCCAGCAGGAATTGATTGGGAGAAATCTCCACCGTTGCCTGCCCCCAAAGGGATGTCCAAGGAGAATAATCTGGGGGTTCCGTTCATGATTCGCGATTTGGGTCGGTTTGGAAACGTCAAAGACTCCGCCAGGCGTTACGCGCTCTCTTACAAAGGGAAAGCTTACTTCGCTGCTGAGATACCGGACTTTGTGCATGACCCCAACTGGGCGAGCAAGTTGGTCGAGGCGGGCGGGACGTTCAGCCCGCGAGGTAGTGCCCTGGATTTTTGGGATGCCCTGCACGAGGAGTGGGTGGGGATCGCGCAAAACGCCGTGCCGCATTGGATCCCGACACGCGAGATTGCGCGCTTCGCCTCCAAAGACCTGGTGCATTGGAAATCGGAGATTGCTTTAGCCCCCGACCCGGATGACCCGCACCTGGTGCATTATTACGATGAGCCAATGAGCATGCTGCCTTTTTACTCCGAGGGTATTGTGTTTGGACTGCTGAGCTGGTTTCACGGGGATCGTACTCATCCAGACGGCGGCCTGGTGCTGCAGAAAACGCCGGAATACCCTTACATCTGGCCGTGGGAGCGAAAAGGCGCCAATGAAATGCGCATCACCATCAGTCGCGATGGCGGTCGCACCTGGAACCGCACTTGCAGCCGCGAGGCCTGGATTCCTCATGGGACGGAACAGGACAGTTATGATCGATTGGTCATCACTCCTAGTCTGCCCGTACGCATGGGGGACGAGGATTGGTTTTACGTGGGGGTATTCAATGGCGACCACCTCACGACCCGGGCGAATGCGAAACAGGATAGCTATTACGCGGATCGTGTGCGCAGCGGTGAGATCGCCCTCTACATCCAAAAGCATAATCGGTACGTAAGCCTCCACGCGCCCATTGTGAGAGAAATCCCGGTCCAGCCCAACCTGCGACCGGGAGAGGGCCGGCTGACCGGGTCCAACCCCAAACCGGTGCTAATCACCAAGCCGCTGTTGTTGGCCGGAAAAACGTTGCAGCTCAATGTCGAGGCCAACCGCGGAGTCGTGCGGGTGGCCATCGCCTCGGCTGAACCAGTTGAGACGCTGAAAGGCACCACTCTTTCGAGCGCACCGCATATGGCGGAATCGCTTTCTCTGACCGGGTTCAGTTTCGAAGATTGTGTTCCTGTTCACACCAATAGCATCGAACACACGGTCCAATTTAAGAATGGTGCGACGCTCGAAAGTTTGCGCGGGCGGCAGGTTCGGCTGCTCTTCGAAATGGTCGATGCGGACCTGTACGGCTTTCGAGCGCAGTAGGAAGCCAGTTTGAAATTCGCCGGTTCTTACCACTGGAAAGTTATGTTGACCAAAGCACGTCAAAATTACGAGGTTGAATGATGAAATTCCAAAGAGCTAACCAACGCAAAACAGACAGCGCCGGCCTGAATCGTCGTGAAATGATTCAAGCGGTATTCGGTCTCATTGCAGTCAGGGCAGTGTCGGCCTCCGCGCAAACAACCAAGGAACCGCCCGCCAGCAAATCAACTGCAAAGAGTGACTCAAGGACGATGGCGGAACGCGCCGAGCTCTGTCAGGCCCAAGTGATGGAAGTGGCGCGTGGCCCGGGAGGGTTAATTATCTCACATCCCAGGTTTGATACCCGGCTGCCATTGCAGGAAGGGGACGTTCCGGCGTCGCTTAACCGGGTGCTCGACGCTGTCTGGGGCAAGGACTCACCCAAGCCGACGGTTGCCGAATGGTATTATGGGGAAAACACACTCTGGGCCACGGGCTGGATGCTTCGGGGACAGATGGCGCGCTATCGTGTCACTCAAGATCAGAAAGCACTGGCACTCGCGCGCAAATGCTTCCAGGACCTCAACCACATCTTCGATTTGTCCCGGACGATCGAGCCGGGTCTGCTTGGCAAACCTCATGGCGGTCGGGGAGGCGCGACAACCAGCTTCGATCAAGCGGCGATTCCCGTTTTGCCCTACGCCCAGTTTGCGCTAACCTACGCGAACCCGGAAGAGAAGGAAATGGCGCGGCGCAATCTTCACGATCACGGAGATTATTTCATCCGCCGAAACTGGATGGTGAATCACCATGGCAAGCTGGTGCGAATTGTTCCGGCCGGTCACACCAGCGCGATGAAATATTTCGCCTCTGTCCATGCGGCGTACGATGTCACTGGTGAGGAGCGTTATCGGGATGAGGCGGTCAAATGCGTCAGGCAACTGATCGACAAAGGCATGATTCCCTGGCCCAGCAAAGTGAACGCACCGGATGTCGGAAACCTGCACTACTATTCCTACCTGGGTGAATATTGGAGCAAGACCAGCCTGGCGAAAGACGCCGACTGGATTAGCCACATTGGATTAAACTGGAAAATCGCGCAAACCGCATTGACCGATGAGGGACTCGCGGTGGATGGAAGATACGACATAAAAACCCAGCAGTTTATTCCAGACCCCAACAATCCCACGGGGTATCAGGGGCGCACCGGAGGTTCGCTTCTGGTGGCATTGCTTGGATTACTGGCGCGTAGTCATGGGTTTGATGACAACGCACATCAGATCGCCCGCAAAATCTTGTTGCGCTGCGATCCTTCCTGCTTCCGCCAGTGCTTTGACGATGGACACCTTTCGGAGAAAGAGAAAGACTTCGCCAACTTGTTTCCGGCGGAATTGCCGGCGATGTGGCTCTGTGCCTATTGGCTCGGACGCGAACAAAAAGTGTGGTGATTCTTAAATCGATGATCGCATTACGCGAACTGGGCTAAGGCTGAACAAAAAGCGGTGTGCCACCGGGTGCAACGGCTCCGAAAGTATTCGGAAGGACTGTGACATTGGTTGCCAGGTTACTCACGTAGATGCCATAACGCTGCGTCTCGGCTGCCAGAGCTCCAATTGTATTATTCGTAACGGTAACGCCATCTGTCATGGCGAGTACAATTCCCCCGGTCTGTCCATCACCCTCCCCATTTCTGAATATCTGCGACTGGCTTATCAAGACGTTCTTTGGCTGTGTGACTCCGGTCTCCGGGCCGCTGATGCCGACGCGGACACCCCAACTCCGGCTGTGGGCCACCACATTACTTCTGAGTGTGGTTCCATTGATCCAGGCATGAAGGCGCACCCCCGTTTCGAATCCCTGGATATCGAGATTTGAAATGACGCAGGAGGAATTTGCAAAGGAGTAAATGCCATAGTTCTCCACAGCACCGGTGCCCCGGAGGGTCCCGTCCTTGATCAACGCTCCCTTGAGGCCCGGATACGTGGGATCAATCAGCGGCACGTACCCGTAATTCAGGCCGGCCCGCCAAATATTGTCACTGAGGCCGTCGAGGATCAGGCCCTTTCCACGGATATTCGAAAGTGTGAAATTCGAGAGACTGTAGTTGGCATGCGCCAGTGGCCGGTCTGGATTCAGGGCGAATTCGAAGCCAAAATCGCCGGGTCGCAGAGCGATGCCGGTGCGTGCGCCAGCGACCGTGATATTGCGAATCGTGAAATTGTAGCAAGCTGCGGTGCGGATGCCGGCTTGATCGTCAGTGGCATCGTTGCCGAGGTTCCCGATGTGCACCCCATCGATTAAGATATCGTGCGGATGCGTGCTATAGATCATGCCCTGCTCGAACAAATCCCGCATGTGTTGAACCTGATCGTCGGCCGTCGTGATAGGGCCCACGGTGCCCCAGTCGAATCCAATACCGAGGGCCGCGTTCGTAGAATCAAGTATCGTGACATTTGTAATAGCTCCATGATTGCTGCCGGCCATGACCTGGATCGCGGAGCGAGCGAATGGTTGATCCACTGTCATGTTTTCGATTCTCCAATCGGTGATGCTGGAAAAATAACTTGGATTCGCCACAGTTCCACCTTCGCCATACGAAGCTCCAACACTAATCCCGCTGTTGAAAACGGATTGCGAGGATTGGTTGATATAGGTGACGACCCGTACTGTGCCGTTCCTGATTCCGGAATGCGAACAGAGCCGAATACCGTGAGCTGTCTCTGTTGGAGCTATTTGAATCGTGCTTCCATTTAGGTCAAGCATCACTCCCTCCCGTACCAAAAGCGACTGTTTGACCTGAAGGGAGGGTTCGATCGGGTTTTGGTATGAGCCACAAGAAATCGTCATGCCCGCGGGCACGGTTACCACACCTCCACCCTGTGCCATGCGAGCATTGATCGCCGCTTGCAGCGACTCGCAATCGGTAATCGGCACCAGCGGGGCCAGCCGATAGAATTTGCGCGCCCCGCTCATCGTCACGGTTACCGGGCTGGCGCTGCCATTGAGAACATCCAGCCAGCCCGTTGAGTTGGACAGGTTATCGTTCTCCTGCAAAACGAATCCGCTGTTTGGCCAGGACATGGTCAATTGGCTTCCATTTCGAGTGAAGGCAATCGCAGTAGGTAATTGAATGACGTTCAATGAATCGATGTAAAATAAGTCATTTGCCGCCCCGGCGCCCCGGAAGGTGATACTGGCCGCGCTGTTTCCGGGAGCATTGCCAAAACCAGATATTTCGCCCGAACTCGACCCGTCAATCGTCCACGTCCACTTTTGGCTATCGAGATCGACATCCAATTGATGGCTCTGCCATTTATTCATCGATGCCGTCAGTCCGCTAATTGTTACCCAGCCGACGCCAGGGCCCGAGTAATAGACACACGAGCCGTCCGAGTGAATGACCAATGACAGCCTGGCGGTATCAAACCCCTCGGAACCCGGGGTCTGCGTCCCGGAAAAATGGATCATGCAATTATAAGCCGAGGCAGGATGAAGCATCTGCATCCAGGTGGCCCGCACTTTCCCTCCATACTGCGTCGTAGCAAAGTTAGCCGCGGCAGCCGAGCCGCTGCCAGTTGGGGATCGGAAAATGCGAAGCACGTTGCTGCCCTGGTAATTACTCGTGTATGGCGCATCCACGTTCGACGTAACCTGCACGCCAAAGAGACCGGGGCCTCCGTCGGCTTCGCCCGCATAGGTAAACCAGGCGCCGACCTGCGCTGGCCCCGGATCCGAGTCCGTGGCAAGCGAATTGTTTGCTTGCTGCTGTGCGATAGTATACGGGCTTACGCTGACCTCTGATTCAAAGTTATCGCTGAACAGAACTGCGGCGTCGAGTGTCCTGGTGGGCACAGTTCCCAGCAGCAACCAGACCAGAACGGAAGGCATCCGTGCCAGGGCATGAATTTTGAGACTCATAACGGTACAACTTTTTGCATTGATGCAGATTAAGCAGATTTAGTTTACATCAGGTAGTCATCTGCCACCACATCATGGTTATGGTTTCTGCGCGGCGGCGCTTTAGGGTTTCGGTCGCGTGTTAGGGCCGAAATTGTCGGTGCGGAACGGGGTAACGGGTAGCCCCTCACTGCTGAACAGATTGCAAACCGGGTTATCTGACCACGCGTAGCGAACGGCTAACGGGTTCGCCACTTGGTCCGACCAGACCTCGACCTGGTCTTTCCCTTTGATGATGCCTTGAGCCCAATGCCATACTTTATCTTCGCCGCAAATGGCAAAGCCGATCGCCTTGTCCACATCGAAAGGCCGGAGGCCGCCGCCAAAACAATCGAAGGTAATCAGGGCTTTGTTGCTGTTGATCTCCATCGCTTTGAACTCGGGGCTGTGATACGGAAATTTCATCCCATAATCTTTCGCCAAAGCCCATCGCACAAGACGCGCCGCCACATCGAGCTTGTTCCTGGGGTGAATGTCTTTGCCTTCACCCAGGTCAATGATGACGGCCTGGCCTGTATTTGGCAGCTTTAAGGTTTTGGTTTGAGCTTCGCGAAGTTCGGCCCAACTGCTTTCCCCAGGTTGGGCCTTCTCTGGCATAAAATCCGCTAGTTGCACCCAGTAGAACGGAAAATCACCTTGCTTCCACTCCTTGCGCCACTGCTCAATCAGGAAAGGGAACAAATCTGCATATTCCCCTGGGCGTCCGGCATTGGATTCGCCCTGGTACCAGATAACACCTTTGATGCCGTAACCGAGCGTGGGGTAAACCTCGCCGCAAAAAATATTGCCTGGCCGGGCGTTGCCTGCGAGCCACAGTTGAGGTGAAGCCGGCTCGCGCGGCGCGGGTTTGTTTTCTTTTTTCGCCTGCTCGACCTGCTCCTTCCATTTGGACAACTGCTCTTCATACTCCGTCCTGGCTTGTTCACTCTGAAGGTGGGCTTCTTTTTTGGCCGTGCTCTCCATGAGCGCCTTGAAGCGAGGGTCCTGCTCGAGCGACTCACGCCGCACCCAAGCCTCCGCGGCAGAGCCGCCCCACGCATTGTTTATCAAGCCCACGGGCACGCCTAGTATTTGGTGAAGGTACCTGCCGAAATAAAAGCCCACTGCGCTGAAGTTGCCGGCAGTCTCTGGCGTGCAAGCCTCCCACTGCCCCTGGAAATCATTTTGTAATTGTTGCGTGCCAACCTTGGGGACTTTGATTAGTCGCAGGTTGGGCAGCTTTGAAGCCGCAGCTTCAATATCGCCCTTCCATTCACTTGTCAGGTTGAAGCCCATGTTGGACTGACCGGAGCACATCCAGACCTCCCCCACGAGCACATCTCTAATTTCCTTTTTAGCAGTGCCGGCGATCGTGAGAGTTTCTGGCTTATCGTTAGCCGGCAACGGGTCGAGTTTCACCATCCATTTGCCGTCCGGTCCAGCCTGGGCGGACTTCTTCTGACCCGCAAAAGTCACGGTGACCAGTGTCCCTGGCGTATCCCAACCCCAGATCGGATTGGCCAAATTTTGCTGGAGCACCATATGGACGCTGATAATGGCGGGCACTTTCAGCTCCGCATGCGCGATGCGCCCGATGCTCGGGAGCAACAGCAAGAGAGCAAGCGCCAGTTTTTGGTGCGGAAAGAACTTACGACCAAGGCTAAAACTCTGTGGAAGCATAAGTGAATCGTTCTAACGTGCGGATGACATGAGACGTCATTGGCTCTCTGGCTTAAGTGCGGTAAGAATGTGTTGCGCCACCTGCTCACCGAGGACAGCATAACCCGCCGGGGTAAAGTGAACGTCCTCTTTTAGTTGCAGATCAGCTAATCGCGGCAAAGCAAAACTATACAAATCATGAATGGGGATGCCGTTCTGCTCCATGATTTTTTTCGCCGCCGCGTTATAGATGGGGACATCGGTGTAAATGCGGGGAGAGTTGACTCTTCCCGTGGGCACCGGAGTGGTGCTGCACCAGACCAGCTTCGCGCCGGTCTGCTTGAGGCGCTTGAGGAGAATCCGAAGATTGGCTTCGTATTGAGGGATCAGTACCCGTCTCCCTTCGAGATCGTTTAGTCCCCAGTTGAAATGAATGAGATCCCAATTGCCGTCTCCCAGCATGTTGTGCAGGTTTGTCAAAGCCAAAAAGGTGGCCCATCCATTCGGGGGCACGCCAGTGACAGCGACTTTACCCATAAGCTGTTGGCGCACGGGTTCGCTATAACCACCGCAAATCGAGTCACCGATCAGTAAGACGCGCGGTAATCGATGCTGTTCTCCCGACACTGAGGTCTTTGCGTCGTGGCCGTTCGAATTTTTACGAGATTCCTCTAACCTCAAAGTAATTAGAATTTGCTCGGCCACCTGTTCACCCAGCGTGGCATAACCCGCCGCAGTAAAATGGACGTCCTCCTTTAGCTGCAAGGCAGCTAATCGCGGCAGAGCAAAATTGTAGAGGTCATTGGTTGGGATGCCGTTCTCCTCCATCACCTTTTCCGCCACGGCATTATATTCCGGGACATCTGTGTAAATTCTGGGAGAATTGACTTTGCCTACTGGCACTGGGGTAGTGCTGCACCAAATGAGCTTTGCACTGGTTAGTTTCAAGCGCTTCACCAACTCACGCAGGTTCTTTTCGTATTGACTGAGGGAGATGCGTCGTCCCTCCAGATCGTTCAGCCCCCAGTTGAAATGGATCACATCCCAACCGCCCCCAGACAGCAACGTGTCCAGGTGCTCCAGGGCAAGCGCGGTGGTATGCCCTCCCTTTGGCACGTCTGCAATGGTAGCTTTGTCATTTAGCGCCTGGCGCACGGGAGTGGTATAACCGGTCGCAATGGAGTCGCCCATGAGCAGCACACGCGGCAAGCGGTGAGGGTTCTCTTGAATGGTTGCATTTTGTGCCTCGGTTTTAATTCCTTCCGATGCACAAAGCAGACTAAGTAGGAGGCCAACCTTTAAACCGCGATATTTGGTGCGCATAAACAATGATCAATATCTGCTGCATCACGCTGCCTAACCATACAACAAGCCGATGGTTCAGCGGTTCCTTGCGAGGGTAATTACAGTTGGACACTCGACCGCTTACGGCTTCCTGCTTTAGAGCCGGGAGCAAAGCCATATTTCCCGACCAGGGAATCAACCACCTGTCGCTTTTCCAACGCCGTCAAATCTGTCCGACGCAGATGCCTGTGGGCATCCTGCTCAAAAGCACGCATGGCTACAGCCCGTTCCGGCAGTTTGGCAATACAACTGGCGGGGATTCGGATAACCCCCTCGGCATTGGCGTGAATAACATCGCCCAGACGAATGGTGATTCCGCCTACTTCAATTGGCTTATTCGTACGACGAAATCGAATAGGGCAATGGTGAATGGTTTTGCCGCTGCCGTAAGCTGCGAACGGGATACTGGGAAAGGCATGCAAATCACGCGCTCCGCCATCCGTGACGACAGCAATAGCCCCTGCGGCATGGAGCGTCTTGGCCATGCCATCGCCTAATACGCATTCGTGATCGGGTCTTGAACCAACCGTTTTAACCACCCATACCACGGGGAGGAACATGGCAGAAATCTCGTCAATTTGTTTCCAATACAGGTCGAAATCCGCTTTGACTTTCGGTGTGCTGCTATCCAACTCGCAAGTGACCGCTACGCCGACGCTGGGTCCAAGAGATGGAGTGAGGCAGCTAATGGATTGGCCCATGTAGTATTCATGAGGTGGGGTTGGGTCAAT
>Ga0163163_10000107_pt1 | contig 87926 bp, 70 predicted proteins | sample S65metaG_FD_119766 | JGI IMG/M metagenome (GOLD analysis project Ga0163163, IMG submission 119766) | Switchgrass rhizosphere microbial communities from Kellogg Biological Station, Michigan, USA - S6-5 metaG | ecosystem: Host-associated > Plants > Roots > Rhizosphere > Soil | place: USA...
AGCGACATCGAGAACCATGCCAATGGTGTAACCACGCCGGCCCATGTTCCAGTAAATGGGCCGGCAATGGTTAGAACAGCCAGCAGTGAACTAATAACTCCTGCGCCGATCACCGCCTCGGTTCGGTAATTCAAGGCGGCGAAGTAGTTCTTTTCCATGAGCTTGATCATGGCGCGAGCGCTCTGGCCCCAATGACATTCCACGTCGTCCCCACCGATGAATGCGCGAGTTCTTCCACCCGCCCGCCTCACGAGCAGGCCGAGCCTTACGTCATCCAGAACGGTTAATCGCAATTTGTCATAACCTCCGCAGCGGCGATACACCGGAGTCTGGATGAGGTTGAAGGCGCCCATCCCCAAGTATGCTTTTGGCTTATCCCGGTTTACACCCGAAAACCAGTTGGCAAAACTGATCAAAAATGCCAAATGCCATGCTCGTCCAGGCAGCGTCTTGGGCACAACCCCAGGCGTGAGAGCGATGTGCTCGACCTCGTCCCGCGCCGCAACCCTCAAGGCCCGCGCAATGATATCCGGCTTTAGCCAGCAGTCCGCGTCCGTAAAAAGGATCCATTCGCCGTTGGCAATAGCCGCTCCAGTATAACAGGCATGACATTTCCCCAGCCAGCCGTCCGGCAATATTTCCACCCGTTTCGTATGCACGCGCGGATCTTCTGCTGACAAACGTTTCAGGATTTCACTGGTCCGATCGGTGGAACGATCATCCACGATGATGACTTCTACTTCTACACCTGACTGCGCCAGGATAAGACGAATGGTTTTTTCGATGCGCTCCTCCTCATTGCGTGCGGCCAGGACGACCGAACATTGGACTGGTTTCCAACCGGGACTCGTAGCTGAATGGCTTAGCTCCGGTAAACGGCGGGCCCATCGTAAATTAAAGAGTGCAGCTACACTTGCAACGAGAAACAATGCGGTCACGCCGCCAAAGAGGAGATTCATCATTACTCAACTTGAACCGAGCCAGAGAGAACGTCCGATGGTGAGGTGTGTGACGACCCGTGGCAATCCCGAACGGAGGAACTTTGTGGAACATGTCCGCGTCAGGCAGCCATCATTGCCTTTTGCAAATGCAATGCCAGCAATGCAACAAACGAATGGACGCTTACGAGAGTAGCTAAAACCCGGACTCTCTGGTTGAGCAAAGATATAGACTTCACCAACTTTTTTATTGAAGACGCCCGGCAGATCTTAAGCCGTTCCCGATAGCCGTTCTGATACTTCAATCAAGGTGAACAACAGGCACCAGTGGTTCCGTCCTGGTGCTTCTGCCGCCTTTTCGCTTTCCTACACGAAGTTTCGCGCTAAAGTCTCCATCTGTTTTGATGCAGAACATGAAAGAAATCGTGCCAGCGCCTCCACCGATTGTCCGCAATGATGTTGCCGCGGTTAAGGCGTTGTTCCAGCAAAATGTCATTCCCAGTTATGGGCGTTTTGACCTGGTGCTAAGCCACGGTTCTGGAAGCTATCTTTACGATGTCACAGGCAAACGATATCTGGATTTGGGCGGTGGCATCGCCGTCTGTGCACTTGGCCATGCTCATCCTGCCATCACTGAAGCCCTGCTCGAGCAATCCCGAAGATTGGTCCACGTCTCAAACCTTTATTATCATGAACCGCAGGGCCGGCTGGCTCAGGCGCTGGTGCAACTCATCGGCCCGGGCAAATGCTTTTTTAGCAACAGCGGCGCTGAGGCGAATGAAGGGCTCTTCAAGCTGGCGCGAAAATTTGGCCACCAGGAGGGCCGCTTCGAAATTCTCACAACGATCAACTCCTTTCATGGCCGCACCCTGGCAGGCATCGCAGCCACGGGTCAGGAGAAGATCAAAAAGGGATTTTCACCTTCGGTTCCAGGCTTCCGCCATGTTCCTTATAACGACCTGGGGGCGATGCAACAGGCGCTCTCTCCGGCCACCGCAGCTATCCTGGTGGAAGGCATTCAAGGGGAAGGCGGGGTGACCCCCGCCACGACAGAATACCTGCTGGGATTACGCCAGCTTTGCAATGAGCGGCGCCTTTTATTCCTCATGGATGCCGTGCAGGATGGGCATTTCCGGACGGGCAGGTTCCAAAGCTTCCAAAGGATTTTGGAGTCGTCGCCGAAGGGAACCGCCAATGGATCATCCGTGGATTTTCTGCCCGACGGGATCTCGATGGCGAAGTCGCTAGGCGGAGGTTTTCCAATTGGAGCTTTTTGGGTGCGCGCGCCCTATGCGGATCTATTAAGTGCCGGGACCCATGGGACCACGTTCGGTGGTTCTCCATTAGGCTGTGCGGTGGCGTTGAAAATATTGGACATTATTCAAAACGAGCGTCTCGACGAGAACGCGCGCCAGGTCGGCGATCTCCTTAAACGCGGATTGGAAACGATAGCAGAAAAATATCCTGCGATTATCAAAAAAGTGCGTGGGATTGGTTTGATGCTGGGGCTGGAACTGTCGCCGTCATTGACGAATTTGCACGGGGACACCTCAAAAACTCAAGCGGTGCGTTTCGTGACCCTGCTTCAATCGGCGGGCGTGCTCACGATTCCTGCCGGAGAGAACGTGATACGATTTCTTCCCGCGCTGAATCTGAGCCGCGCTGACGCAAAGGAAGGTCTGGACATCGTTGAATCTGTGCTAGCGACTCTCTGCTAAAATGCGCCATTTGTTGTCCATAGAAGCTCTGCCTCTCGCAGATATAGGGATCATTCTCGCGGATGCAGCCGTAATGAAAAAGAACCGCGCGCATCACCCCACTTCTCCTCTGAGCGGGCAAATCTGGGCTATGCTGTTTTCCAAATCTTCGACCCGAACGCGTGTTTCGTTTGATGTCGGAATCCGAGAACTGGGCGGGCAAGTCATTTTTCTACCAACGACGGAAATCCAGCTTGGGCGAGGCGAGCCGATCAAGGATACCGCACGCGTGCTGGGCCGGATCGTACATGGAGCCGTGTTCCGAACTTTTGCTCAAAAGGATGTCGAGGAGTTCTCTCGTTTCGCGGCAATTCCGACAGTTAACGCGCTCACGGACGAGGAACACCCCTGTCAGATCCTGGCGGACATTTTCACCTTTTACGAAAAACGGGGACCGATTGAAGGCCGGGTTGTTACTTTTATAGGGGATGGAGCGTGCAACGTGGTGAACTCGTGGATATTTGCCGCGAGTAAGTTGAGTTTTGAATTAAGGATTGCTGCCCCAAAAGCCTTCCAGCCTGGGCCTGAATTATTGAAAAGGGCGGGTGGCAAAGTTATTTGCACCGAGGATATTCGCGCGGCTGCAGCAGGCGCGGATCTCCTTTACACGGATGTTTGGATCTCCATGGGGAAGGAAGCGGAGTCCGGCGAACGCATTGAGCAACTAAAAGGGTATCAGATTAATTCTGAGCTCGCCCGGCTGGCTCGGAGCGAAGCCCTGGTCATGCACTGCCTGCCCGCTTATCGCGGACGAGAAATCGATGAAGAAACATTCGAAGCCAACGCTAACACAATCTTTGATCAGGCGGAAAACCGTTTGCACACGCAAAAAGCTATTTTGCAGTGGCTAGTCTCGGAATAGGCTCGAGTATTTACGTCGGCAGACGGAGTTTTATATATGAAAAACCGCGGAGTAAATTCACATCCTTCAGCTCTGTGTATCCTAATATGGCTGGCTCCGTTGATTGCGCTTAACGCTCTTGAGCCGATTCATCTCGCGCCTTATCCGCAAAAGATTCGGACTTTTTATAAAATATCCGATTCGGCAGTTCCTGACGTGTTGCGTTCCAATGCCGTGCCTTTGCCTGCTGGAAATATCACAGCAGCCGTCCGGAGCACCGATGGCGCCCTGTGGCTTGGCAGCACTCAAGGGCTTGTGCGATTGGATTTCTCTGCTCCGAGCCGTGACCAGCGCCAATATTTGGCCGGTCGACGCTACCTACAGGACGATTTTGTGGTACAAATTGTTCCCGACGAAACTGGAGGAATTTGGGCCAGAACACAAACTGGCGTCTCACATATCGAAATGCGTTCCATGACTCTTGCGCAAAAGGCCGAGTTTTTTGAAAAACGCATTCGCGCTCGTCACGATCGCTACGGGTTGGTTTCGGGATCTCATCTGCTTGTTCCCGGCGATCCCTCGAGCAACAAGCTTCGTGATGATGACAATGATGGATTATGGACAGCAATGTACGCAACGGCGGAATGTTTTCGGTATGGCGTTACCAAATCACCCGAAGCGCTCGCCAACGCCCGAAAATCAATTGAAGCGGTTTTATTTCTCGAGGAAGTGGCTGGCAAGCGCGGTTTCCCCGCCCGCTCTTACATCCGCAAAGGCGATCCCATGCCGCAAGGCGGAGAATGGCACTGGACTCCAGACGGTCAGTACTATTGGAAAGGTGATACCAGCTCCGACGAAATTGTCGGGCACTTTTTTATCTTTGGCATCGCTTTCGATCTTTTGCCGGATGCAGACCTCAAGCAACGGATTGCTGCAACCGCCAACCGCATCATGGGACATATCGTGGACCACGGGTATAACCTGGTCGATCTCGATGGAAAACCCACCCGGTGGGGTTGGTGGGGACCTGAGCGCTTGAAGGAGGAAAGTGAGGAGTATCCACTCAACAGTTTGCAATTGCTCAGCTTTCTCAAAACCACCGCGCACATCACTGGGGAGTCGCGCTTCCTGGCCGAATACAAGAAAGTGGCAACGGACCTTCACTACATCGATTGGATTAACCATTTGGAAGAGTACAGAACTCACTTGAACTACTCTGACGAAGAGCTTGCAATGCTTCCATATTACTGCGCTTTCCAATACGAAAAGGATCCTGTTCTGCTGGCTGGTTACCGCAAGGGTGTGGACCAGTGGTGGAAAAATATTCAACGTGAGGCAAACCCGCTTTGGACTTTCATTTATCTGACCGGGCAACCCGAGGCTCGTGTGGACCTTCCCATAGCCGTTTGGACTCTATATCGCATGCCCATGGACACCATCGAATATACTGTGCAGAACTCGAATCGTCCGGACGTAATCTGGGCCGCCGGTCGCGATCGCTTCCGACGACGGGAGGCCTTGAACCTGCTGCCACCCGATGAGCGCCCGGTGATGAAATGGAACGGTAATCCTTTCGTGGTTGATGGTGGATCGAGTGGTCATGGGGAAGACGATGGGGCGGCGTTCCTGTTGCCCTATTGGATGGGGCGATACCATGGTTTCATTACCGGTGAATAGCCAGGTGGCAGGGCGCGTCACTCCGTGCGCGCGCCGTGCTTCGAGGTAGCTGGGGAGACCCGCGCGAAGTGACGCGCCCTACCAGACACATTAACGTCAAACCGACTACAAATTCTCTCTGGACTTGAGTTGGCCGTCCGCACAGCTTTGCTTGTAGTTAAATGAAATTAACTTCAATCCTGTTTTTCGTCCTGACCCAATTCTCTTTTCAAGGACTCGCTGAGAGTGTATGGACTGTCCGCGTGGAGGAACCGACAGGCCTTTACCCGCGCACAAACGAAATTGTCGTTGTTCCCTATGCCAAAATCGGAGGTAAAAAGAGCGAGTGGACTGTGGTTGATGCTCAAGGGAAAGAACTGCCTTGGCAGGCCACTGAGAATTCGTTGTTGTTTCCAGCCACGCTGATACCCGGAGAGCTCCCAGAATATCAGATTTCCATTTCCCAAGGAGTAAAAACAAATTTTGTAAACCAGATTCACCTGCGCAAAATCGGCATGAACAAAGTCGAGTTGGGCAATCGCTTTTTCCGTGTGTTAATCGACCTGCACAGCGCCGCTTTTATCGAGGCTTTCAACTTGAGCGCAGATACTCACCGGGTCCTGAATCTTGTGGAAACTACGCCTGAAGACCCCGCTTCCTTGAAAGAGGATATTCACGCCTCTCAAGCTGTCGGATTCAAACCCGTAGCGGGTGTTCCAGAGGGAAACCTCGGCTGGACCAGCCTCGGTTCCACTGGAGCAATCACAAAAGTTGAATTTGTGGAGAGTGGACCTTTGCGCGGCAAAATTCACCTCGCGCGCGGTAATGAAACCTGGGAATTGAGTTGGACAGCAGAAAGCAAAGCATTGGTGTGGCGCGCGGACAAGGGCTTCCGTTTTACTGCCATCTCTGCTTTGCCTTATCTGCCCTTTGACCGGTGTCTGAATGGTTCGGAATATCATTGGCCGAGCGGACCAGATGATGAAGAGCCTTCTGATCACGACATCAATGCCAGACAATGGCAAAAGCTGCCTGGAGGTCATGCTGTTTATTACCACCATGCAGAGAATTATGGCGCCTTGGGAATCCTTGCTCTCGACACGAACCTGAACTGGACGGGAATAGGCACACGCCGATTCATCGCAGAAATTCCCTCTACTAATCAGCTTTCGTCCAGCAAGGCTGAAGTCGCCATCACCTTTCCAGCCTGGCGAGGAGTCAACACAGTACTGGAGGCCAGGAGAGAATTTCATGTTTTGCGCGAACCTCTTTTGATTGAAATCGACAAAGCGACTGAGGGAAATGCTTCGATTGAGCATGCCGCGGAACGCACCAGCGAAATCGTGCTCGATCAACCCACTGTTGCTCCCGAGCCGTTCAGACCCAATGCCCTTCCGCTGGATGGTGAATGGGAGTTGGCCTGGTGCGAAAAAGGCGCCGGCCCTCCGACAAATGGATGGCGGAAGGTTAAAGTCCCAGGCAGTGTCCACACGCAATGGTTGGATCCCTCCAAGATTTACACCCCTGACGCAACCTGGCTCAGCTATAAAGAGTGGTGGTATCGGCGCAACTTTGATTTGCCGGAAAATTTCGTCGGTCACCGGCAACGGCTTCAGTTTGAAGCGACCGATTATTATGCGGACGCGTGGCTCAACGGCATACGGCTTGGTCGACACGAAGGATACATCGATCCTTACGAGTACGATGTGACGGAACATGCGCACAGCGGAAGCCCCAATGAACTTCTCGTGAGGGCATGGGCGCCGGTAGGTTACTACTGGAAGCATCGAACATACACCGTTAAGGGAGCTTACGGTGGTGTTGATCAGAAGCCGGATGATATTACACCATTGGGAATCACACGCCCGGTCCGATTGATCGCTTCAGATGCCGTTGTCATTAAAGAAGTGGGAATTGATACAAGGCTTACCGATAACGGCGATGCGGAAGTGGAAGTCGAAGTGGAACTCGATGGCAAACCAGAATCGGAACTGTTGCTGGAATTCACATTATCACCGCGGAATTTTTCTTCCAACCAACGGCATCGTGCCCGTATTTCCGTAACTGGAAAAACTGCTCGAGTCATAATCCCAGTCAAGAATCCTCAACTCTGGTGGACAGCAGACCACGGCAAACCAAACCTCTACACCCTCGATGTGCGATTGCAAAGCGAAGCGGGTGGTGTGTCAGATGCTCGCAGTCTCGCGGTGGGCATTCGTGAGATTGAGCGAATCGGCTGGACCTTTTACTTGAACCGCCGCCGCATGTTTATCCGCGGCACCAACTACTATTACCACCTTTATTTGTCAGAAATGAATCGAGCCGCATATGAACGCGACCTTGGGCTCATGATGCAGATGAACATCAACATGATCCGGCTCCACTGTCATTTCTCCAATCCCGAGTTTTATGACGTGGCGGATGAAATGGGGGTCCTGGTGTGGCAGGACTTTTTGGAAGCCTGGTACCCTGAAGACCGTGCGTTCTCATTGCACGCCTCACCTCTGTACGATCGGCTCATCCGTTACGCGCGCAACCATCCTTGTATTGCTTCGTGGACAACGTGCGACGAGGAAAGCCTGGAGAATTATCGTGATCTGACCAAACACCTGGCACCCCGGCCTGCTTTGCTGGATCCACAACGTCGCGCTATCGTGCGATCGACCGGACGTTATGGAGATGCCCATGTTTACCATGGTTGGTACGGCGGTACGCTTTGGGAATATACCAAGATGTCCGAGCCCTTTGTATCTGAGTTGGGCGCTACCTGCCTCCCCAATTATGAGACACTGATCAAATTCATGCCGAATGGCTGGCCGATTCGGGAACATGCCGACGAATGGTTTTTTCGTCGCCTCCAAATTCCGGAAGCGATGAAAGCTTGGGGTGAGCCCGGTGAGCTGAGCTTGAAGGATTACATTCCGCAGACACAGGCTTATGTCTCGCGCCTATTCCAGATCGCCCTCGAGCGCAGCCGCCGCCTCAAATACAACCCTGCGGGAGGAATCTGCCACTTTCATGCCATAGACATTTGGCCTTCAGTGACTATGGCCGCGATCGATTTTGATCGCGTTCCGACCAAGGTTTTCTATACGGTACAAAGAAGCTTTGCACCGGTTTGTGCCAGCCTCGAATATGACCGCGACCACTGGAAAAGTGGCGAGGCATTTCGATGTGCTATTTGGGCTATTAACGACAAGTGGGAAGCGGTGCCCAACGCGAAAATCGGCTGGAAAATTCTGGATTCCAAGGGCGCCGAGAAAGCCAAAGGACAGTTAGGCGCATCGATGGCGGAAGACTCCGTGCAACAATTGGGAGCAGCCGAATGGACTGTGTCGGGAAAAGGGCCGCACCAGCTCCGGGCAGAAGTGCGCGATCAGGCAGGCAAAACAGTTTCGGAAAACATCTTCGAGTTCGAAGTAACGGACTGACATAGGAAGTCCGAATGACGAAGGTCCAATGACGAAGGAATCACCAAGCATCATTCGCCTGCGTTTGATTTCATCATTAGGATTTCATTCGTCATTCGTCATTAGGCCTTCGTGATTTTTGCGACACGGCTCTGACTAATCCTCCAGTCCAGCCAGAATCCCGTTGCATGTGCCCCTAATTCTTGCAAATGTGCACAGGCATTTGTCGATGAATGCAAGCAGTACCAAAGCTCAGTTAGAGTCCTTGCCGAGCACCGCCATGAGTTCTTCCTACAAATGGTGGGTCGTCTTCATGCTTTGGTTCGTTTGCTTTTTTAATTATGCCGACCGTCAGTCCATTAGCTCGGTGTTCCCTTTGTTGCAGAAAGAGTTCTCTTTCGACAAAGTCCAACTGGGCTTGATTGGCTCTGTCTTTGCCTGGGTTTATGCCGGGTTCGCTTTGGCAGCCGGGCTGATGGCGGATCGCTTTTCCCGTAAACATATTATTTTGGGAGCCTGTATTGTTTGGAGCATTTTTACGTTAGCCACCGCCTGGTGTCATAGTTTTACCGGGTTCCTTTGGGTGCGTTCCCTGACTGGTTTGGGGGAAACCTTATATTTCCCTGCCGTGATGTCTTTGCTGAGTGATTACCATGGCAAGGACACGCGTTCGCGGGCTCTTTCCTGGCATCAATCGGCGGTTTACGCCGGCACAATTTTGGGAAGTTGGATGGCCGCTGTCCTGGCGGAGAAGAACGGTTGGCAGTTTCCCTTTTACATGTTTGGTCCAATCGGAGTGCTGCTCGCCGTTATTCTGCTGTGGTGTTTGCGGGAACCGAAAAGGGGCGCGGTCGACGTTACCAACTCCGCAGGATTAGCGGGCCATGCACCGGCAACGCTGTCACTGCCTATCCTGGATACTCTGGCGATTATTCTCCGCACACCAGTAGTGTTGCTCCTGATGCTGGCTTTTCTTGGCGCAAATTTTGTGGCGGTCATTTTCCTGACCTGGACTCCGACTTTTCTAAAGGAGAAATTCGGCTTCTCCCTCGGTTCGGCAGGATTAAGTGGCACAGTGTACATTCATTTAGCGAGCGCGCTGGCGGTGCCTGTTGCAGGGCTTTTGGCTGATCGGCTCGCCCGTCGGTTTCCTACGGGCCGAATGATGGTGCAAGTCGGCGGACTGGTGATAGGCGCGATTTTCGTTTTCCTGGTTGGCAAAACAAACAGCGTTGCGACTTTGCTCTTGTCGATGTCGTTGTTCGGCTTGTGCAAAGGATTTTATGATTCAGGGATTTTCGCTTCCGTTTACGATGCCATCGAACCTCGAGCCCGCGGGACGGCAGCGGGTCTGATGAATACCGTAGGTTGGGGCGGAGGCGCTCTGGGGCCGCTCTTTGTAGGGTGGGCCTCAAAGTATGGCGGAAAACCTACAGCGGTCGAAAATATGAGCGACGCCATTGCTTTTGGCGCCCCGATTTACCTGACAGCAGCGGTGTTGGTCATAGCTGCCATGCTATTGTTTAGTCAAAACTCTTCTGCCCGCTTTTCAACAAGGTCTTGAGCAACCTCCTTTTTTTCTTCAGACAAGCCAGCTTGACTCTCGCACGACATCCTCAGGAAGTCGGTCGTCAGGCAATCCAGTGAATTTCATGCGCCACATTATATTGACCTTATCAGCCAGCTTCCCTGTAATCCGATCTTTTAATCCGAGGTGGTGCTGTTTGCTACTGTGTTGCCTCCTCAACTCAGGTTGCTCTATTCGCCACTATGCCATGAATAAAGTTGCGGATGCTCTCTCTCAAACCGGCACTGCTTTTTCCAGCGACGATGATCCTGAGCTGATCAAAAGCGCTGCTCCCTTCAGTCTCAAACTGATGGAAACAGTTTTGGCGGAAAACCCAAAGCACCCCGGACTACTGACAGCCGCCGCCAGTGGGTTTACCCAATACGCCTTCGCTTTTGTCCAGGAGGACGCAGATGAACTGGAATCGACTGATTTCGAAGCGGCCGAAGCATTGCGCAAGCGCGCCCTGCGTCTTTACCTGCGCGCCCATAGATATGGAATGCGCGGTTTGGAGACTAAACACCCGAAATTTGGCGAGAATCTATTGAGAGAGCCCAAAACGACCGCTCTCCAAGCCGGTAAAAACGAAGTTCCGTTGCTTTATTGGACGGCCGCCGCCTGGGGGTCGATCATTTCTCTTTCAAAAGACAATCCGAAACTCGTTGGACAAATTCCGGCCATGGAAGCGTTGATCGACCGGGCGCTCAAACTGGATGAAAGTTACGCAAATGGTTCGATTCATAGCTTTCTTATTACTTATGAAATGAGCCGTGCGCGCGCCTCCGGCGATCCTGCCCAAAGAGCTCGAAAGCATTTTGAACGCGCAATGCAGCTCTCGAATGGCAAGGATGCATCCCCACTGGTAGCTCTGGCCGAAGCAGTGACAATTCAAATACAAGACGAGAACGAATTTGAATCCCTTCTCAATCGGGCCCTCGCCATTGATCCCGATGCACACCCTGACAATCGCTTGGTTAATCTCGTCATGCAGCGGCGAGCCCGGTGGCTGCTGTCTCGCAAGTCGGAATTGTTTCTATCCAAGTGACCAGATTGATAATACTTACCGATGTGAACATTCGATTTTTGAGCCTTTGTACTACCGCAGCAATTAGCGGTGTCGCCACCCTATCGTTGGTCAGCCCAGGCAGGTTGAATGCCGCAACCGCGGACTCCGATGATCCCTACCTGTGGCTGGAGGATGTCACCGGAGAGAATGCGCTGAACTGGGTACGCCAGCGGAATGTCACGAGTCAAAAGGAGCTCGAATCCTTGCCCAGCTTTGAACCGACCCGCAAGCGTCTTTTAGACATACTGGATTCAAAGGAAAAAATTCCATACGTAAAGAAGCATGGCGCCTGGTATTACAACTTTTGGCGCGATCAAAAATCTGTTCGAGGTCTTTGGCGCCGCACAACCCTGGCAGAGTTCAAAAAACCGCAACCAACCTGGGACACGGTCCTCGACCTCGATCAGCTCGCCGCCGACGAAAAAGAGAATTGGGTGTGGAAAGGTTATGAGGTTCTTTGGCCCACTTACGAGCGCTGCCTGGTCTCGCTTTCGCGCGCCGGCTCAGATGCAACCGTGACTCGTGAGTTCGATCTCAAGGCAAAGTCTTTTGTTACCAACGGATTTTATTTACCGGAGGCCAAGAGCAGCGTGACCTGGCGCGACAAAAACACCCTCTACATCGGCACCGACTTCGGTCCCGGTTCGCTGACAAGCTCTGGTTATCCGCGAATTGCCAAAGAATGGAAACGCGGCCAGCCTTTGGCCGACGCCACCCTTCTGTTCGAGGGTAAGGCCCAGGACGTCAGCGTGGGCGCGGTCGTGGAACACGATCACGGCCGTACGTACGAGTTTATTGTGCGCTCACCCACCTTCTTCACCGATGAAACCTATCTCCGGCAAGGAAGCAAATGGGTGCGCATTGAAAAACCGGATGATGCTCAGATCGAGACATTTGATGATCAATTGCTTTTGCGCCTGCGGTCCGATTGGAACTGTGCAGGGAAAACCTTTGTCGCAGGTTCACTGTTGGGGGCGGATCTCAAGTCCTATTTGAAGGGTAATCGCAAAATGGACGTTCTCTTCACTCCCACGGAACGGAAAAGCCTGGAAGGGACAAGCGCGACCCGAAATTACGTCATCCTCAACCAACTCGATAACGTCCGAGGCCGTGTAACCGTTCTCCGCCGCGCCAAGGGCAGGTGGGTTTCGGGCACCCTGCCCGTACCCGAGATTGGGTCGGTGAGTGTCTCCGGGATAGATCCCGACGAGTCGGATGATTATTTCGTTTCGTTCTCGGATTTCCTGACGCCCTCGACCTTGTCCTATGGAGTGATTGGCGGGAAAAATGCCGAGAAACTCAAAAGGTTGCCGGCTTTTTTCAAGGCTGACGGTCTCGAGATCACGCAGCACGAAGCCACCTCAAAAGATGGAACGAAGATTCCTTATTTCCAGGTCAGTCGAAAAGGCCTGGCTCTCAACGGAAGCAACCCGACGCTCCTTTATGCCTATGGCGGCTTCCAGATCTCCATGCTCCCGGACTATCGCGCCGGCATCGGCGCGGCCTGGCTCGAACGCGGTGGAGTTTATGTCCTCGCGAACATCCGCGGCGGTGGAGAATTTGGCCCAAGATGGCACGAGGCCGCGCGGAAAAAAAACCGGCAGAATGCCTACGATGATTTTGCCGCCGTCGCCGAGGACTTGCACTCGCGCAAAGTCACTTCGCCGCGGCATTTGGGAATTCAGGGCGGGTCCAACGGTGGGCTGCTTATGGGCGCGATGTTCACCGAGCGGCCCGAGCTCTTTAAAGCGGTCGTCTGCCAGGTGCCCTTGCTTGACATGCGCCGGTTCAATCGCCTCCTGGCAGGTGCCAGTTGGATGGACGAATATGGTGATCCCGACAAGCCGGATGAATGGGCTTACCTCAGCAAGTATTCTCCCTATCAAAATGTTTCAAAGGACAAACACTATCCCCGCGTGCTGTTCATGACTTCCACCAAGGACGACCGCGTCCATCCCGGCCACGCCCGAAAAATGTTCGCCCGCATGCAGGAACAGGGTCACGACGTCCTTTATTATGAGAACATCGAAGGCGGACACGGCGCCGCCGCGAACAACAGGCAAGCTGCCTACATGGCAACGTTGGCGTACACATTCCTCTTCAAAGAACTGTCAGACAACCCAAACCCTCCACTGCAATAATTCGGAATTTCGAGCGGCACTTTCCAAGCGTCCCTGATGTTTTCTTCGAAAGCACCGATCGTAAAATTGACACGGTTTTCAATTCGTAGCATATGAAATTCACCTCGCTGAGCGAGACGTTATGAGGCTCAAACCTCGCCACCTCTGATGAGATGCCTTAATACTATCCTTCCAGTTCTTGTTTGCCTTGTTAGTCTTTCAAAAGTTCAAGCAACCGAGATCAATTCCTTGCCTCTTCTTCCACGCGAGCACTTCGAGCAAGCGAGGACGGATTGGCTCCTTGCAAAAGGCTCATTCAAAGCCGGGATTTATCGCTTGTCCAACAATAAGGAAATCATCCTTTCGAACGGATTGCTCCGCCGTCATTTTCGGATTTATCCCAATGCTGCAACTGTCGCCTTGGATTGCACCTCAACCGGTCAATCGCTGCTTCGCTCCGTTCGGCCTGAAGCGATCGTGCAGCTCGAGGGCAAGCATTACCCTGTCGGCGGTTTAATTGGCCAACCCGTTCACAATTATCTCAAACAGGAATGGGTTGAAGCGCTCACCAATCAACCCGGCTCCTTCGAGTTTTCCGGGTTTGAAACCGGTTCGACCCGGGAGCGGTTTCCGTGGAAAAAGAGGCTTGAGCGGATGCCTGCGGATCCTCCCTGGCCACCACCGGGTGTAGGATTGACTCTCAATTTCAAATCTCCAACCAATGCTCCGCCTGCTACTGTCCAGGTTCACTACGAGCTCTACGACGGCATTCCTCTGCTTTGCAAATGGATCACTGTCAGCAGCGCGGGTTCACCTGTGCAGTTGGAAACTTTCAAAGCCGAAATTCTGGCTGCAACGGAAGCGGAGAGCGAAGTGGAAGCGAATCCTCGTTGGGAAATGCCCAACCTGCACGTTGAGACGGACATGGCCTTCGCTGCCATGGAGGTTAAAGGCGCATCGCCTGCGGTCTCCTGGGGACCGGATCCCTTATATGAGACACAAGTCCATTATGAAAAGCAGACTCCGTGTCTCCTCGAGTGTGCTCCTCGGATTGGACCAGGGCAACGCATCGAACCTGGTAAGCCTTTTGAATCTTTTCGCGTTTTTGAGTTGCTCCATGATTCGACCGACCGCGAGCGAAAAAGTCTTCAACTACGTCGAATGTATCGGACCATCTGCCCGTGGGTTACGGAAAACCCACTGATATTTCACGCAGCCAGTTCACGGGAGGAATCAGTCCGCAAAGCCATCGACCAGGCCAGTGAAACCGGATTCGAAATGGTTTTAATGACCTTTGGTTCCGGCTTCAACCTCGAAAATACAAACAGCGGATACATCGATATATACCGCAAGCTTTCGGATTATGCCGCCACAAAGAAAATTGCTCTAGGCGGATACTCTCTGCTAGCGAGCCGCTCGGTGAGCGCGGAAGACGATGTCGTCAATCCCAAAACAGGGAAACCTGGCGGATTTGCACGGTTTGGCAACTCACCTTGCCTCGAATCAAGCTGGGGCCAGAATTATTTCGCCAAGCTCCGAGAGTTTTACGAGAAAGCGAATTTGAGCGTATTGGAACACGATGGCTCATACCCGGGTGATGCTTGCGCTTCCACGAACCATGCGGGCCATCATGACTACGAAGATTCGCAATGGAATCAATGGCGTAAAATCACCGGTTTCTATCAGTGGTGTCGTGCCCGCGGAATTTACCTGAACGTGCCAGATTGGTACTACCTCGCGGGATCGACCAAGTGCGCGATGGGTTATCGCGAAGATAATTGGTCTTTGCCACGCGCGGAACAGGAAATCATCGAGCGGCAGAATATTTTCGACGGCACGTGGACCAAAACGCCGTCCATGGGCTGGATGTTTGTTCCGTTAATGCAATACAAAGGTGGCGGGGACGCGGCCACAATTGAACCTCTCAAGGATCATCTCGACCATTATCAGCAACGACTTTCCAATCTGCTGGGTGCGGGCGTCCAGGCATGTTACCGCGGCCCTCGCCTTTACGACACGGAAGAGACTCGACTTGTCGTTCAGAAATGGGTCCGTTGGTATAAAAAATACCGCGACATTCTCGATTCCGACATCATCCACGGCCGACGTGCCGATGGCCGCGACCTCGACTGGATTCTCCACGTGAATCCTACTCTGCCGACCTGCGGTCTCCTCATGGCCTATAATCCTCTAACTACACCAGTCGAACGCAATCTGCGAGTGAATCTTTACTACACTGGCTTGACTGATCGGGCTTATGTTCGCGAACAGGAAAATGCTGCCAAATCATTCGTCATCGATCGCGATTTCAATATCACCCTGCCTGTTAAAATTCCCCCTCGCTCCACAAGCTGGTTTATAATGACAGGGAAAAAGAAGTGAGCTGCACTCGGCGGGTGCCGCGCGTGTAAGGGCGGACGTTAGGCGTTGCGAGCGCGCCGCCATCCAACTAACGTCGAGCGTATGCCACCTAACTGACCGTGCTACTACACATGATTGGCAAGATTCTTGAGAAGCTGACCGGAAAAGACGATTTGGAGCGAGTTGCCTACAAGGAAGACCTCGCCCTGCTCAACTCTTATCTGAGGAAGCGACCAGTATTCGTTCCCCAGAGGCCGAAGCGTTTTCTTGACGCCGCTGCATTTACTCAGGAGCAGTTGCTGGAGCAAATTCGCAAGGATTCAGAGCAGTTGTCCAGTGACCAATTTGAGCCGTGGATTTTGGAAGTTGACGGTAAAAGGCGGCTTCCGATTTTCTCGAACCAAGAACGGATGACGGCATTTGCCAGCAGGATCTCCCAAGACATGAACAAGGTTTTTGGTTTAGGGTGCATTTCGATCTTACTGGAGAACGTCACGAAGCATGTCGAAATCGATTTTGTAGATCTGAATCCTTTCAGCAAAAAGAGCTGGGAGATTGGTATTGGGGGGAAATGAAAGCTAACGGGGTCACTCCAGCGGAGGGCGGGTGGCGCGTCCTGTTTGCATTTATCGCCCGGTAGCCCGCCGCTCGCGACTCGCATCATTGGGCAAAAACGACATCTCACAATCCTTTCAAATCCGCGAGAACAACTCCGTTGCCTTCACGCCCCGGATTGTTTGTCCACGTATCATCTTCGAGCAAACGCCCACCTACAGCGCAAAGAGGTCCCTGATGCGCAGGTCAGACAGTGCTTTATATCCACCTTGAAAGGCTAAATGCGGGGAGATAAAATTGTGCTTATGAGTTGCCTCCCCGAGAGTTTGTTCTGTAACCGGAAACGGGCATTTACACTCATCGAGTTACTGGTCGTTATAGCGATAATTGCGATTCTAGCGTCTTTGCTTTTGCCAGCATTATCGAGCGCCAAGGAAAAGGCCAAGAGAACGAAATGCATCTCCAACCTGCGTCAGTTCGGAATCTCGTGGAACTTGTATGCGAACGATAACAACCAAACAATTATGGAGACTGCTGAGACCAGTGGCGCATATCGGCATCCTCCCGTGGTGATGATGAAGAATACACCAGGACGAAGTTTTTTTACCTTGGAGGCATTTGGTTCCTACATTCCCGGGATCAATCCCACACCCACGGGCGCCGACGTGGGGGGCATCTGGTGGTGCCCAAGCCCCCCTTTGCCGATTCCCGCGGACGTTGCTTCGGTCATCGCTGGCTGGGGCTGGTTCAACGCAACCTACTCCTATTTCGGTCGGGCAGATACGTGGATTTCCAGCGAGGCCACTCGTCCCTACGAACTCGCTCAAAAGGGATTGGATGCGACCCATCTCTTGATGAGTGACCTGCTCTCCCAGTGGCATGTGGATAATTCCTGGAGTTACAGCCACGGGCAGCGCCCTGGTATCAATACTGATGTTTCACCCCCAAAGTTTTCCGGTCTGAACCAACTTTTCGGAGACGGTCGAGTAGTCTGGAAATCGGTCAAAAAATTTGATGTTCCCAACCTGAACATTAACAACATTAACACGGGCGTTGTCAGAGCCTATGCCACCGACGCCACATATTATTGACTCCCAAATAATCGTGGCCTGCTTTCTTGGAGCTGAAGGTTTGCCGGATTTCTCCACCCCTACAGCCTGGTCGCTTTCGCACCTCTTTCCTCGGAGGTCTCGAGGAAAGAGGGATGCGTGCGATCTGTGGTACATTTTGCTGCGAATGTTTCAATCTTAATCACACACACGCACCGCCCGGTCCGCCGCGGCGGCTAGGGTGAACAATGTTTGGAAAAACGCGTCGCTCTGTCCGTGAAACAGGCCAGTGTCTGTCAAAAAGTGTGCTGCGGCCATCGCGCCAGCCTGGCGGATGGAGGTAGGCCTGATAACGGAGCAGAGGGGAAGATCTTCACTGATAAACTTGCATGGCTTTGGCATCACCTGGCTCGTGGTGGTAGCTGGGTCCAAATTGAGATCGGGAAAAACCAGGCCATCGCCGCTATCCACCGGTGGCGCATCCCCCGCTTTATCATTCCAAATCTCAAAATGAGCAACTTCGGATCCTTCGATACTAGTCACGATTCGCAGAGCGAGGAGTGCGCTGCACTTGAGACTCAAAGCGTCATACAGGCTCGAACCGCCTTGTTCGATCATGGCAAAATGAAAAGCGGCGGTGTTCGCCAACGCTTGCATCTGGTTTAGCGTATAAATGCTCTGGTCTTGAACAGGTATGGCTGGACGATCGACAATGTTCACGGCTTGCGGGAAAGTATCCCCAAAATCCGGATTGCCCGAATTTCGGTAGCGAACGAACCAACTGGTATCCACATTCAAATGCATCAGGTTGGTCAACCTTGGGGTTTGGACCGGCGCAACCGGACTGCTGGGCAGCGTGCGAAATCGCTCCAGGTTTACTGGCGGCTTGCGCATCTTTACCAGAAACGCGTTTAGAAAATTTTGATGGCTGATTTCATCGACAGTGTTTTGCTCGATATACGTCGGCATGTCATCGTCAATCGTCTCGAGTGCGTCGGAATATGGCCCATCCAGATTCGCGAACTCGGTGTATTGCTGCCAAAGATCCGTCTCCAGAATCTCCGCCGCCGCCAAAAATCTCAGAATGGCTGCATCGCCGTTTGTAATTGACCCCAATCTCGGACGGTCTTCACCCTGGTCTCCCTCGTCGGCAGAAGCGAAACGAGCCGGCAAAAGAGATGCACCGCCCAAGGCCATGCTTTTCATGAAGAATCTGCGAGCCATCAGCCCCGGGGTTTTACCATTCAGTTGTGCTGTTAATTTGGAATTTTGTCTATAAGCGTGGGATGACAATATGCGTGTTGTTTTCATATGCTTTGTGGTTCCTCGCCCCCGCGTAGCAAGTCAGTTCGGATCTGAGAGTCGCGATATACGTATTGGTTCCCAGAAACTTGACCAGAAATTGGATTGGGCGATGATCTGTACAAATGAAACCATACTCGATTCTCATTCTCAGCGCGGTCGCGCTGTGTTTTCGCGGGGTTTCGATAATGCACGGGCAGGGCGCGCCCGATATTGTCTGGGAAGCAATTACACCGAGCGGACTAGCAAATAGTATTCAAGGGGTTGGCTGGTCTCCGATCGACTCCGGAGGGCAGGTAGCCTTCGGATCGACAGACCGTTGGGTGCGGACTCGCCAGGCCGATACTGGGTTTCTCGTCTATTCTGTGCTGCAGCCGCATCGCTCCGGCAACGCCGACCAAACGCTCTATTCCACCGATGGAGCGTTTATCGCCGTGCATAACTCCAGCGCCGGTCTTGGTTATCGTGTGCATGGCGCACCAGACGGCGTATTTCTCGGCATGCTGACGGTAACCGTAGATGGCAATGGACTCGTTCGCTTTGCGCCAGACGCCCAACTTATCGGAGCAGTCGGTGGAGATGGAACACTGTCCCGGTGGCGAGTGGAGGACTTTACAGTGCTCTTCACAGTGGGCAGCGGATACGAGCACACCAACACAACATTCAATTTTTCTCCCAATGGCCTTCTCCAATCGGCAGCGAGCCAGGGCACAATCACAATCCGGCAGCGCGGCAATGGCTCGATCGTACGTATTTTCAAAGCCGGATTGTCCCAAGGAACGACGCCGGTGGCCTTCACCCCGGACAGCACTCGCATCGCTGCCTGGAGTTCGAATCCCGACCAGGTAACCCTCTGGCGCATCTCGGACGGCGCGCTGCAGATGACCTTCGCCGGAGCTGCAGCTCAGGAAGGAGTCGGCGCAATTCGCTTCACCCCGGACAGCGCACGCATGGTCACGACGGGTTACTTGCCATTTGTGGATGCTGACGGTCTCTGGCAGCAAAAGGGCATCATTCGATTCTGGCGCGTGTCCGATGGAGCGTTGCGCCAGGTGTACGACGCGCACACGGGTCTTGGAGTTACGTCTCCGATTGCCTGGTCACCTGATGCCACGCGTTTTGCTTATGGAACTTATGAAGGCACCGCTGTGGTCGCCCGCACACCCTCAGAGATTCAGACCAATCATACCGAACTTCATCTTGGGCTTGAGATGCTCCCGAACGGAAATGCACTGTTGCGGCAATCGGGCGCGCCAGACGCAAACTATCATGTAGAAGTGACCACGAACTTGATAGCTTGGCGAGAGCTAGGTGTATTGACGGCAAATTCCAATGGATACTGTGAGTTTCTGGACACCAATTGCCATGGTTTCTCGTTGAAATTCTACCGATGTTGGAGGTCTCCGTAAGAGATATACAGCCGCCCTAAATTCTCCAGGTTCTGCCTTGACCTTTTTGGTAAATGAGGCAGATTATCCGCTTGGATTTGCAAATCCGCGGTGTGATGCATCTCCTGCGTCATCCCAAGTACGCATCACGCATTACTTTATACAAATGCAACATATAAGAAATATTGCGATTATTGCCCATGTCGATCATGGCAAAACGACCCTGGTTGATTGTTTGCTCAAACAATCGGGCACCTTCCGTGCAAACCAGCATGAATCTCAGGAAGAGCGTCTAATGGATTCCATGGATCTCGAACGTGAGAAGGGTATTACCATCCGTGCCAAAAATGCGGCCTTCAAGTATCGGAATTTTCATATCAATATCGTGGATACTCCTGGTCACGCTGATTTTGGCGGTGAAGTCGAACGGATCATGAACATGATCGATGGGGTATTACTCGTCGTGGATTCGGTGGATGGCCCGCAAGCTCAAACGCGGTTTGTGCTGCGCAAAGCGCTCGAGGCAGGCGCCAAACCGATAGTCGTCATTAATAAAATTGATCGGGACAATGCCATGCCCCACAAAGTTCTCGATGCAATTTTCGATTTGTTTGTTTCGCTCCATGCGACCGATGAGCAGCTTGATTTTCCGGTGATCTATGCCAGCGCAAAAGGCGGTTACGCAAAGGAGCAACTCGATCACGCGAGCGGCACAATGGAGCCACTCTTCGAAGCCATTATTAAGCACATTCCTCCACCCCGCGCTCATGCCGGCGAAGGGTTTAAGCTTCTCGTGGCGAACCTCGATTTTTCCGAGTACCTCGGTCGCATCGCTTTGGGAAAAATTGTCTGCGGCAAAGTGAAAGTAGGTGATCCTTCGGTGTGTATTCATGGAGATGGCCGCAAAGAGAGTTCCAAGGTGACTGCCATTTATCACTTCGAGGGAATGAAGCGCATCGAAATTCCCGAAGCCCATGCCGGCGACATTATCGGCCTGACTGGCTTTGAAGGAGTCTTTATTGGAGAAACCATCACCGATAGCCTGGAACGCGAACCGCTCCCTTTTGTGCCGATCGATCCGCCAACGATCCAGATGCAGTTCGCGGTCAACGATGGTCCATTAGCGGGACTTGATGGCAAGCTTGTTACCGCCCGACATATTTGGGAACGACTCGTCAAGGAGATCCGAACCAATGTGGCTTTGCGCATCGCTCAAACTGATGCCCCCAACATTTTTAATGTGAGCGGACGGGGCGAGATGCAGATTGCCATTCTCGTCGAGCAAATGCGGCGTGAGGGGCACGAAGTGCTCGTTTCTCGACCTGAGGTGATTTATCGCAAAGATAATAATGGAGCTTTACTCGAGCCTATTGAAAAGCTTTATCTCGAAATTCCGAAAGCGGCCATGGGCGATGTCATGCAGAATCTGGCCGGACGAAAAGGGGAGATTACGAACATGAATCACCATGGCGAGGATGTCAGCATTGAGGCGCTGATACCAACGCGCGGTTTAATTGGATTTGAAACCGATCTGGTGAATCAAACTCGCGGACTGGGAGTCATGAGCCATCTGTTTCACGAGTACGGTCCGGACCGAGGAGAAATCGTGGCGCGAAAGAACGGCTCATTGGTGAGCATGGAAAGCGGCGAGGCGATGTCTTACGCGTTGAATATGGTCCAGGAGCGCGGTCGGCTGATGGTCGAACCTGGTGATGCGATTTACGTCGGAATGATCGTCGGGGAGAACGCCCGGGAAAATGATATTCCCGTTAATCCTTGCAAAGCAAAAAAGTTGACCAATATGCGCTCGCAAGGGGATGGCAAGGGAATTCAACTGAATCCGCCGCTTAAAATGTCGCTGGAACGCGCCCTCGAGTACATAGGCCCGGATGAATACGTTGAGGCTACCCCGAAAAATTTGCGCCTTCGAAAGAAAATTCTCGACGAAAACCAGCGCAAGAGAGCCGCGCAAAGCCGTGCGTTTAAAGTAGCGGCGTAAAGTCAGATCCGCGTTTGCCCCCGTCCCTTACCGGCGGGGGAAACCTACATTGCAGTAGCCTGGCGAGCGATGCCAGTGCCTTCGCACGCTGGACAGGAAGGGGGAGCGTGGCGCACCAGGTGATAAATGTAATCCTTCAATTTTGCGCGGCGCATTTTTAATTCTTCGATTTCCTGATCCGTCGCAAAGTCGATTTCTTCTTCTATGCGATAGACCGCGTCGTCCAGGTGATGATATTCGTCAAACATCTTTCGGAAATGAGCATCCGACCCTTTCAGACGTCGAATGATTTCACGGTATTCGGGGAACTCTCGCAGGATGGGGTGATGAAGGTCCATGTTTTAGCTGATGTTATCGTAAACAATGTCTATGTTGGTTTTGCTGCAGAAAGGACGAAGATTCTGCTGGTCTGAAGTTTGGGGAGTCCCAGGCTCAAGATGGTTAAAGCCGGGCTCAGGCTGAAAAGCCTCTGCAACGTCCCGTCGCTTGAATTTCATTCGCAGCCGGCCGCACACGCGACCTAGGAAATTGTAAATCAAAACTGACGTCAGTAAAGAGCTACTTTTAGGTTTGTCAAAACTTTTCTGTCAGCTAATTTGTGGTATCCATTTGGTGCATAATTTGGACAATAGCCTGCACAAATGAGACAAATTGTGGGGCGAAGACCCCATTTGCGCGACTTTGAGCGCGCATTAACATTTTTTGAAACCTGAGCCAGCCCAACATACTATATAAAATAAAACACTTATGGAAACCAGATCAGCGGAAGAAATTGAAGAATCAACCGAGAAGTTATTGTCCGATTTAAAGGCAGTGGTGCGTGACGGAGAAGAATTGTTAAAAGCCGGGGCACAGGAGTTGGGAGAACGAGGGATAGCGGCGCGTGAACGGCTAGCGAGCGCGCTCGAGATGGCAAAAGAAACCGCTCGCAAACTCCAGGACCAAGCCAGGGTGAGCGCTCAGGCCACCGATCGGCTGATTCGCGAAAACCCTTATCAATCTATCGGCATCGCCTTCGGTATGGGGATGTTATTCGGGATTTTGGTAAATCGAAGGTAAAATGTCTGAGAATAATCATGAAGGAACCGGACTTGGGACCTTGGTAAACCGGCTCGGACGAACTGCTATAGGAGCGCTGGAAAATCGCGCAGAGTTGCTGACCATTGAGTGGCAGGAAGAGAAAGTTCACCTGATTCGATTGGTAGTACTGGCTGTGGGGCTTCTGTTTTTGGGGATGCTTGGCATGCTCGCTCTCAGTGCCACGATCATATTTCTTTTCGCCCCGGAATATCGAATCTATGCAGCGGCGGGTTTTACTGTGCTTTACCTCGCAGGCGCCGTAGCCGTTTTTTTCAATATGAAATCTTTGCTTAAGCACGAACCGTTCGCGGAATCGCTCAAACAAATTCGCAAAGACAGGACTTTGCTGGATGTTTTCGAATGAACGCACTCGAGGTCAAAAAACGAGCCCTGGTAGCGGAAAGCGAAGTGTTCCGCGAGACCCTAAAATTGGAGCTTCATAACTTGCGGCTTTACGGGGTGCGAACCAGGCAAAAGCTAAGCAACTTTACCAGCCCAAATAAGCTATTAACGTTCGCCGCGCCATTTGCAGGATTTCTTTTCAGGAGAAAGCGCTCTTCCCTCATTCGAAGATTCGCCATGGGTTTGTTGAGTTATCAATTCACAAACCGGCTGCTCCCCGTCTTAACCGCATTGTTTTCGGCAGATAAGCGTAAGGGCGGCTCTTCCTATGTTGAAGAGCCCATCCAGCCGGCAAAACGCTACAGTAATTAAGAACCAACTCCATGGCTATTTGGGAAACAGGCTCGGGAAAGTAAAGCTAAATCAGTTATGGCTACAAAACGACATTTGCGGGGAGTCAGTTCAAAAGAACAGCGTCAGTACGAACACATCAAAGAATCAGCGCAACGATCCGGTCGCTACGGTAAACGCGCTAAAGAAGTTGCTGCTCGTACAGTGATGAAACAGCACAAAAAGAAGGGACACAAGAAAGGGAGGTAGAATCCATCCAATAAAGGTATGGATGCTCAATATTGGCAGGTAAGTCGTTGCAACGCAATGGACAACCTGTTTTTAGGGCCAAAACCCCATGGCCGCAGAACGGAAGATAATCAAGTGTCTTCCAGGAGATAGGGCTGGATAACTATCCGGAATTTAGGTCGAATAAAACAGGAAAATCCAAGTTGGCCTGTCGAAAAATTGCGAGGTCCAGATTCCGGTGGAACCGCAAGGCGCAGGCAAGGAGTTGGGAAACGATAACAAAACATATGAAACTAAAAAACGTTATGGCAGTAGGGGCAGTGTTAATGGTGATGGCTGGAACGGCCAAAGCTTCCCATGTTTGGGAAGATCCGAATACCTGGTGGTCAGGGCATTTTTTATACAATACACCTAATGCTCCAAAATTTACGGCATCCGAACTCTCATTCGATATGTTCGGCAGTTATATCTCCGCCGAAAGTCATTTTACCGATCTATTCGATACAAACATCCGGCATGGAAATTGGGGTGGAGGGGTCGGCTTAAATTATTTCTTCACCCGTGAGCTGGGAATCGGCACTGACATTAACATTGGCGACAATAGGGGAAATTTTGTTGACCAGGTCATGGGCAATTTCTATGCGCGTTTGCCCATCGGTAACTCGGGTTTCGCCCCCTATGCTTTCGGTGGCGGTGGCCGCAGCACCGATCAGGTTTGGGAATGGTTGCTTCATGGAGGAATCGGCATGGAGTATCGGTTCAACCCTATCACCGGTATCTTTTTAGACTCACGCTATATTTGGCATACTAAGGATGGCAGCACCGATCGATTACAGTTCCGCGCGGGGCTTCGACTTATTTTCTAACTCATTTCTCAATTAATGCCGGGAGGATCCACCTCCCGGTATATTCGAATATGAAGTGTTCAGCTTCGGACTTCAGATTTCGTCATTTGGTTTCTTCCTTCCCAAATAGGCGGTGCTCGAAAGAGACGTAAAAAAGTACGCCTACGTCAGGCGTTGATTGGGTTAGTCCCAGCGGCACACCCAAGCCTAGCACGAGTTGGCTCCCGTTCTTAAAATTCACGGCGTACCGCACCCCTGGCGAAATGAGTGAGGCAAATTGACGCTCTACTTTGCCAGTCGTTCCCATCGTTTCACTCCAGTATCCGAACCATTCCAGCATGAAGTTTAGAGTTCCACTGACGCAATAAATCAGGCTGCCGCCAAAATTATAGTTTAGGAAACTATGAGAAGGTCGCTCGCCGACATCCGGCAAGTAAGTTAATCCAGCATTGGCGTGAGCAAATAATCGATCTCCGAACGTGGTGCTGAACGGCAAGTTCCACTGATATCCCAAACCTTCGTTCCCGAAGCCCCGGTCGTCATCACCCGTGGGGAACACCAGGCTAAAACGCGGGGCGAAAGCAGTTAATGTTTTTTCATTGAAGTAAGCCTGGTAACGGTAATTCAGAAACACATCCCCAATTCCGTCGGTCCATCGCCCATCATTTCGCACAAAAGAGTAGGGCACGGTATAACTGAGCTGGTGCGCCTGACCGTAGGCCGGCCATTCCTGTGTAAATACAAAATCCAACCTTTTGTCACCCGGACTCGTAAGCCGGTCCACACTATAGACTCCCGTAAAGATATGCTGCACGATTCCAGGCTCCTGATTGTAAGCTTCTTCGACAAAAAATGAATTATCCATGATGCCATCGATCGGCCTTTCTGGATCGCCCGCCATGCCGGCAGGGGATGTTCCCGCTAAAATTACAAGCGCGTAAAGCTGCCAATAAGTCTTTGTACCGGCACACCTAATTTTATTAGGATACATTTAGTTTATTAGAGTAGCTTTATTACGGCGCAAAATCAATTCAGCCTTTCTGCGGTAAACCACAAGAGCCAAATCCATTCTTCAAAAAAGTCCATCGCGAAAAAGGGGGTGTTTTTTCGCGCAAACGATTAGAATTTAAGGATGGTGAAGAAGCTATTTTTGCTGGATGGCATGGGGCTGGTTTATCGCGCGCATTTTGCGCTGATCGCGCGCCCAATTTATTCATCGAAAGGAGTAAATACCTCGGCCCTCTACGGTTTCACCCAGACGTTGCTCGAAATTTTGAAAAATCAGCAGCCGACTCATATGGCAGTTGCTTTCGACACGGACGCTCCAACGCAACGCCATACTGATTACCCCGAATATAAATCCACGCGTCAGGCGATGCCAGAAGACCTTAGTCAGGCGCTGCCCCACGTCCAACGCATGCTCGAAGCATTGCGAATCCCCGTGCTGATCTGCGATGGCTATGAAGCGGATGATATCATCGGCACACTGGTGCGACGGGCGGAAAAGGAAGGGTTCACATCTTACATGGTGACCTCTGACAAGGATTTCGGGCAACTGGTAAACGAGCATACTTTTTTCTATAAACCATCCCGGATGGGAGACGGGGTGGAAATAATGGGTCTGCCAGAGATCCAGAAACGGTGGAGCATCCAACGGCCCGAACAAGTGGTCGATGTGCTCGCGTTGATGGGGGACAGCATCGATAACATCCCGGGCGTCCCTGGAATAGGCGAAAAAACCGCCATGAAGTTGATCGGTCAGTTCGGAACCGTTGAACAGGTTCTGGAACATACCAGCGAATTGACCGGCCGCTTAAAAGCGAATCTGGAAACTTATCGTGAACAAGCGTTGCTTTCTAAAAAACTGGCTACTCTGAACTGCGAAGCCCCTTGTCCTGTGGATCTCGAGTCCTTGAAAGTACAAGGGCCGGACAATGAAAAACTCAAAGGAATGTTGGTCGAATTTGAATTCAACTCGATTGGTAAGAGATTATTTGGCGAGGAGTTTAGAGCTGGCCGAGGATTTGCGGCCCCAACAAATGCTGCCCAGTCAACCCAGTCAACCGGCAGGATCGGGGTGACTGAGGAACTGGTATTAACCTCTGAAACAATCGCGGAAGAAAAAACTCAACCTTCGGCTCCCCTTAAAACATTGTCGGATGTGGAGCATACTTACCAGGTAATCCAAACCCCCGCAGCGCGGGATGAATTGGTAAAATCTTTGCTTACTAAAAATTCCTTTTGTTTTCATCTCCAAAGCGCCAGCTCGGATCCTAAACAAGCCCGGCTGCTCGGTTTGTCATTTTCTTCTGAGCCTCACACCGCCCATTATGTTCCACTGCCAAAAGATCCTGGCGAAATCAAAGGAATTTTGGAGATATTCAGGCCCGCCTTCGAGTCAAAACAGATCGAAAAAGTCGGTCACGACCTTAAGTTCGAAAGCAATTTGCTGAAATGGCACGGGCTGACGTTGCGCGGCAAACTGTTCGACACCATGGTTGCCCATAGTCTGATCGAACCGGAAATGCGTCACTCGCTCGACTATTTGTCCGAGGCTTATGTGGGGTATAGCCTGTTAAAGCAGGAAAAAGTACCGCCAGATAATCGTGAGGAACTCACCCAGCTTTCCGAACCGCCGCTCCAAACCCAAGCGGATCGTGCTACGGAATTTGCCGACGTGATTGGACAGGTACGAACCGTGCTCGAACCGCAACTCAAAGAGAAAGGCCAGGAACGAGTCTTTTACGAAATAGAAACCCCTCTCATTTCCGCTTTGGTGAATATGGAGTACGAAGGTATCAAGGTGGACGCAACCGCTTTGGCGGAGTTTGCGCTTCAATTGTCCAAAGAAATCGACGAGTTGGAGAAAACCATCTGCCGAATGGCAGGCACCACATTCAACCTGAATTCACCGCGACAGTTAGGTCAGATTCTTTTCGACGTTTTGAAAATTTGCGAAGCCCCCAAGAAGACCCGCACCGGACAATACGCCACCGATGAGCAAACACTTATGGTCCTGGCCCCGGACCACGAAATCGTCCAGCGCCTGCTAGAACATCGCACGGCATCGAAACTGAAATCTACTTACGCGGATGCTTTGCCGGCCACTATTTGGGCGAAAACCGGACGCATTCATACGACTTATAACCAGGTAATGACCACTACAGGTCGTTTGAATTCGCAAGATCCAAATCTGCAAAACATTCCCATTCGCTCGGAGAAAGGTCAGGAAATTCGGAAAGCTTTCGTCCCACGCAACGCTGAATATAAATTATTGTCTGCCGATTACTCCCAAATTGAATTGCGAATCATCGCGGCTTTGAGCCATGAAACGGGGTTGCTCGAGGCTTTTCGAACCGGGATTGATGTCCATATCGCGACCGCCGCCAGGGTCTACAACGTGTTTTTGGAAATGGTCACACCGGAGATGAGACGCAAAGCCAAGATGGTCAATTACGGCATTGCCTACGGCATCTCTGCTTTTGGTCTCGCTCAGCGGCTGGGGATACCACGAAAAGAAGGCGCTGTCATCATCGAACAATATTTCAAACAATTCCCCGGTATTCGCAGATACATGGATGAGACTATCGCCTTTGCCAGAGAGCGCGGATATGTCGAAACCGTTACTGGCCGCCGGCGTTACATTCGAGACGTCCGCTCCTCGAATACCACCTTACGCGGTGCGGCTGAGCGCAACGCGATCAATGCGCCTATCCAGGGAACGGCTGCCGATATGATCAAAATTGCCATGATCAACATCGATCGGGAATTGATGAGCAGGAAATTAAAGAGTCGAATGCTGCTCCAGGTTCACGATGAACTTGTCTTCGACCTCTTCATAGCGGAAGAAAAAGAGGTCTGCTCTCTTGTGGAAGAAAAAATGAAAACGGCCATTCCTCTCGAGGTGCCAATCGTTGTGGAGCTTGGTATCGGAGATAATTGGCTCGAGGCGCATTAAAATGTCACTCGCGGCAAACCGGCTGCGATAATTGCAAATCCTTCGATGACAACATAGCGCGCTTGCCTTCGGTTCAGTTCGCGGCAGAGCGCAACCAAATCTCCCTCTGTGGGTGGGCGACACTCTAGCTCTTCTTTGTCTGGCTTTGCGCCAGCATTCGCATCATCCATTCATCGGCCTCCTCGTGAGTTTTGAAGCGATAATTCGAACTAAAAAGTACGGCTGCTCCGAACTAATCCCTACATATTCTCTTGCACCTGAATCGGCACTCCCTAAATTCTTTGCCCGTGCACTCCATGCGGATAAACACAATCAATAGGATTGTCAGCGTCACCTGCCTTTTATGAAAGAATACAAACCAGCGGATATACGGAACTTTGCAATTGTCGGCCATGCCTCCTCAGGGAAAACGATGCTGAGCGAGGCGATGCTCGAGTGCGCGGGTGTGATTAACCGGATGGGCAGCATCGCCGCCGGGTCCACAGTTTCGGATTATCATGACAATGAAAGGCAGCGCCAAATATCTGTTTCGGCATCCCTGATGCACCTGGAGTGGCTGGGCAAAAAGTTCAACATTTTGGATTGCCCGGGTTATGCGGATTTCATCAGTGAAGGATTGGGCGCGCTGCGAGTCGGGGACTTTGCACTCATTGCCGTCCACGCCAATCATGGTGTAGGCGTGGGAACGGATGCGGTTTGGAAATACGCCACCGAGGACGGCATTCCGAAAATGATTGTCCTCAATGCCTTCGATAAGGAAGAAACGGATTTTGACAAGACGCTCGCCCAAATACGGGAGCACTTTGGTGAACGGGTTTTTCCCATGACACTGCCGATTAATCCTGGCCCTGGCTTTAACCAGGTGCTGGATGTGCCGCGCAGTGAGATCATCACCTATGCTACCGACAAAAGCGGCAAATTCACGGAGGCGAAAGCGACAGGTGAATGGGCGGAACGAGTCGAGCAATTGCACAAACAACTCATTGAGCTAATTGCTGAGTCCGATGATGCTTTGATGGAGAAATTTTTTGATAAGGGTGGTTTGTCTGAAGAAGAGTGGCGAGCTGGCATTCACACTGCCATCCAGAAGCAGATTTTCACTCCTTTGTTCGTAACTTCGGCCGAAACCAATGTAGGTGTGGCGCGATTGATGGATATCATTGCAAAATATGGCTCATCTCCAGTGGATCGCGCCAAGGTGGACGCCACTGACACGGATGGAAAGCCGGTCAAGGTATCACTCGAGGACCCCGATCCTGTACTCTACATTTTTAAGACGATGAGCGAAGCCCAATTCGGCGAGCTCTCCTTTTTCCGAATTTATTCCGGATCAGTGAAGTTCGGGAGTGAACTCTACAACACGGATCGGCGGAGCACGGAAAAAATTGGCCAGATTTATCAACTCAATGGCAAAATCCGCACGAGTGTTCCTTCACTCAATGCAGGCGACATAGGAGCGGTGGTTAAACTCAAAGACACCCATACCGGGAACACGCTTTGCAGTCCCAAGCGCCAAGTAACACTGCCAAAAGTAACTTATCCAAAACCCAACATCCACGCGTCCCTTCGTGGGGCGGTTAAAGGGGAAGAGGACAAGATCGCTTCGGGCCTCTCCGCTTTGCATCATGAAGATCCTACTTTCCTGTACATGGTGGATTCGGAACTACATCAGACGATCGTTTCAGCCCAGGGCGAGCTCCATCTGGAAGTGATTGCTGACAGACTTCGCAAGCGCTACAACGTGCATGTTGATTTGATCGAGCCGCGTGTGCGCTACCGCGAGACTATCAAGGCGCGCGGCGATTCGAAATACCGGCACAAAAAGCAAACCGGCGGAGCAGGCCAATTTGCCGAGGTCTGGATGCGGATCGAACCCAAGCCTCGGGATACGGGCCTTGAATTCACGCAGTCGCTCACCGGACAAAACGTCGATCGTAATTTCGTGCCCTCAGTTGAAAAAGGAGTGATGAAAGCCTCCGAAGAAGGAATTCTGGCGGGATACCGGGTGGTAGATGTAAAAGTGGACTTTTACGATGGCAAGATGCACCCGGTCGATTCGAAGGATATCGCTTTTCAAATTGCTGGTTACTTTGCCTTCAAGGAATCGTTTCTGGCAGCGCGTCCCTGTTTGCTCGAACCGATTCACACTGTGGAAATCCGTATTCCCGAAGATTGCATGGGCAAAGTGATGGGAGATTTATCAAGTCGACGTGGGAAGATCCAGGGAATGGATATGGATGGCGGCTTTCAATTGATCAAAGCACACGTCCCCGCCAAGGAACTATACCGGTACTCCAGTACATTGCGTTCGCTCACCGGTGGGCGAGGCGTTCATGGCGAGGAATTCAGCCACTACGAGGAAATGCCGCGCGATGCTGAACAACGAGTCGTCGAAGAAAGCAAAAAGCATCGGCAGCAACAGCAGACGGAGTGAGAAAATCCGAAGACCGAAGGCCGAATTCCGAAGGCTCTTATAAGAGTAGCGTTTGATTTTTAGGCACGCGATAGCTCCCTGTCCACGCAATTGTTGATTTGATCACTCTTGCGAACAGGGCGTATTACCTAACTATGCCCCGAGTGAGATAATCGCTCAGCGTGAGATCAATCATGATCAGCAGCCAGATGAACCCGGCAGCTACGAAGAGCCAGGTCAGCCGTGAGCTGGAACGCACATGCATGAAGTAAAGGATAACGAGTAGCATTTTGGTGACCGCAACTGTTAGGGCGGCGACAACATTGAGAGGTCCGAGATTGATCTGAGCAATGCCCCATGTGAGAAACAGAAGGAGCATTAAAGCTGACCAGATGATGACATAGGTTTTTGGCCCGAGGCTGTGTGACTTCATAGGGGACTTCTTCATCAATATCTGTTGATGAGGTAAAGCAGCGGATAAAGAAAAATCCAGACGATGTCCACAAAGTGCCAATAGAGACCAGAGACTTCGACGGGTGTGTTATAGTGCTCAGAAAATTTTCCGTGGCGCGCGAGCCAGGCAAGAACAGAAAGAAGACCCAACCCGACCGTTACGTGCAATGCGTGCAGCCCGGTCATAGCCCAATAGAGCACCCAAAAAATCTGGGCTTGCACAGGCAACCCTTGCTTGAAATTTGGCCCTGGCCAGAGGTGTTCTTTTAAATCGTCGTGATATTCGAAACCTTTGATAACTAAAAAACAGCAGCCCAAAAATATGGTGAGCAAGAGATAGCGCACAACCCATTTTTGGTTGCTTTGCTGCGCAGCGTATACGGCCATGGCCATGGTAAGGCTGCTCGTGAGTAAAATCCCCGTATTAATTGTGCCGTAGAGGAGAATTGTGTGGCCACTGGCAGCGGCAAATGCGTGGGGATACAAATTCCTATAGATGATGTAAGCCATGAACATCCCGCCGAAAAACAAGACCTCGGTTGCAAGAAAGGTCCACATTCCAAGAGTGGATGCCTCTTGTTGTTGAGGCATGTCGTCAAACTGTTCGGCAACGGCAACATGGCTATTGGCCATAGATTACCTCCTCTTCGGATTTTTCCGGTGAATAATCATATGGACCACGGTCAACGACTGGCGTATTTCTGAAATTGTGCTGGGGAGGAGGAGATGGTGTTTGCCACTCGAGACCGGTGGCCTGCCACGGGTTTGCCGGAGCTTTCTTCCCATGCTTAAGAGACCAGAGGAGGTAAATGAATGGCAGCAAATAAGCCGCCCCGAGGATCGAGGCCCCGGCACTCGAGAGAACATGATAAATCTGGAATTCTTCCGGATAAGCGTGATAGCGCCGGGGCATTCCCAGGTACCCCATGATGAATTGAGGAAAGAAAGTCAGATTGAACCCGATGTACATCACCAAAGCCGCTAATTGCCCCAGTTTTTCCGGGTACATCCGGCCGGAGATTTTTGGCCACCAATAGTGCAACCCTCCCATAAAGGCTGTGACCATTCCCCCAACCATGATGTAATGAAAATGCGCCACAACGAAGTAAGTATCGGTCAGGTGGACATCGACCGGTAGCGTTGCCACGAACAAACCGGTTAACCCGCCCACCGTGAACAACCCAATAAAACCCAGCGCGTACAACATGGGTGTGTGAAAGGTTATCGAACCCCGGTGCAAGGTCATCGTCCAGTTAAATACCTTTACCGCGGACGGAACGGAAACCAGGAAGCTGGTCATCGAAAACACCATGCCGGCGTAAATGGATTGGCTGCTCACAAACATGTGATGACCCCAGGCGACAAATCCGAGAATGGCGATGGCAACACTGGCAAAGGCGACAAAGTGATAGCCAAAGATTTGTTTCCGTGAGAAACACGTGATCGTCTCGCTCACAACTGCCATTCCAGGGAGGATCATGATGTATACGGCTGGATGTGAATAGAACCAGAACAGATGTTGAAATAACACCGGGTCACCTCCCAGTTTTGGATCAAATATTCCCAGCCCCCAGATTCGTTCCAGCGCCATTAACGCAAGGGTGATGGCCAGAACGGGCGTGGCCAGAACCAGGATGATGCTTGTCGCGTAAAGCGACCAAATAAACAGGGGTAATCTGAACCAGGTCAATCCCGGACAGCGCATCTTATGGATCGTTACAATGAAATTAAGACCGGTAAGGATGGAGCCAAAGCCTGCGATGAATACCCCTGTCGCCATGGCAACCACATGCGTGTTCGAGTAGGCGCTGCTAAACGGAGTATAGAACGTCCAGCCGGTATCAACCCCGCCAAACAGAATCGCTCCCAAAGCGAAAAGACCTCCGGCTATAAACAAATACCAACTCAACAAGTTCAACTTTGGGAACGACACATCGCGAGCCCCAATCATCATCGGAATGACAAAGTTGCCGAGGGTCGCTGGAATGGAAGGAATCAGAAAAAACCAAACCATCAAAACCCCGTGAATCGTAAACAGCCGGTTATACATCTCGGAGCTAACCATGTCTCCGGGTGGGGTAATCAATTCCATCCGCATCAATGCCGCGGCTACCGCTGCGATAAGGAAAAAGAAAATAATGGAGTACAGGTAAAGAATGCCGATCCGTTTATGATCGGTGGTCAGCAGCCAGGATTTTAGTGTGCTACCGCCTTCCTGCAAATAATTCGGCGGCTCCGCTGTTTTGAGAGGACTCTCATCCAGTATGGCAGGGCTATCAACCAAGGTATTCATCGTCTAACCTCCGGATTTCGCGGGCCGAGGCTTTTTATATAAGCAATAAGCTGGAGCAGTTGCTCTTCATTGATGTGGCCCTGATAAGTCGGCATGAGGGGCTGATAGCCGGCAGTGATTTGGTTGTTAGGCAGGAGAATCGAGTCCCGAATGTATCCTTCATCCGCCTTGACGATCTGGCCGTTCTGCAAGGGAACTGGTTTTCCATAAAGCCCTTCAAGCGGTGGCGCGCGCACGACCGAGTTGCCGACATGGCAGCCGCTGCAGCCAAGCTCGCTAAAAATCCGCTCCCCTTCCTGTGCCATAGTGCTGGCTGGCTGTCCGGCACTGAGCCAATTCTCGTAATCGACGGGATCCATCACAATCACCCGTCCGACCATCTCTGAATGTTTGGTTCCGCAAAACTCGGCGCAGAAAAGGTGATAGCTGCCTATTTTTGTTGCCTGGAACCATTCACTCGTATAACGGCCAGGCACTACATCCATTTTGGTGCGAAACGCGGGCAGATAAAAACTATGAATGACATCCTGCGATGCCAGGATGAGTTGCACGATGCGGCCAACTGGAACATGGAGTTCATTGATCTCCCGATTCCCTTCGGGGTGTTGCACTTTCCACATCCATTGCTTGCCGACAACGTTGATCTCCATGGCTCCCTGGGGAGGACGCTGCTGTTGGAAGTACACATGAGCTCCCCAGGCAAACACTCCCATCATGAGCAACAATGGGATGACAATCCATGTAACCTCAATTGCGGTTTGAGGAATGTGCGCTGGACCCCGGTTTACTCTCTTTCCACGGCGATACTTAAAAAGGAAAAAGGTAATCGTCAGAAAAATGAGCATTACCATCAATGCGCTGAGGCCGGTCAGCGCGAAATAGAGTTGATCGATTGGCTTCGCTATGGTCGAGGCCTGATCAGGGAATAGCGGAAATTTCATGGCCGATGCTCAATGCAAATTCGTCTGCTGGGTCAAAGCAGAGTCGACCTGTTCCAAATTTTTGGCCGTTGTTGTTACAACCGGGTCTTTCCTCGCCCGCTCGGCGCGAACCATATAGAACACCAGGGCAGATAGCCCCAGAACAGTTCCCATACCCGCAATGCGTACCACCGTCATAATGAGAGCGCCGTACTTTCCTCGGATTGGATTGTAATGAAAACAGAGGTAAAGCAGTTGTTGAATGGGTGAGCCCGTTCGGTTCAAGGCAGCCTCGCTCAGCGCTCCGTACAGCTCTCCGGGCACATGGCTCACACCGAAGAAATAACGCGACACCGTGCCATTCGGTGTCAGCACGACAAATCCGCTAGGATGGGCATATTCCCTGGAGACCGGATCGTAGGCATAGCGGAAACCGATTTCATCGGCCAATTGACGCAGCTCCTGTTCGTCCCCGGTAAGAAAGTGCCAGCCCTTTTCCGCGCCCCGTCGTCCGTACCGCTTAAGATAGGAGCGCTTTTTCGCAGAAGCTAACTGTGACGTTTCTTGTGGATTGATGGTGAAATTAACGATTTCGAATTGCTCTCCGACTTTCCATTTCATGTCCTGCAAGGTTTCGACCAGGCCATTAAGCACCAGGGAACAAAGCATCGGACAGCCATAATAACCCGGCACGAGAATGACGGGCCTGGCGCTGAAGTAATCGCCTAACCGCACCTTTTTTCCTTCCTCGTCGCGAAACACCAGATCGAGCGAAACTTCTTTTCCGAGTTTTTGGTCGAAAATAATTTTCGCGAGTTCCTTCGACGAGAGGGGTTGTGGTGAGCCAGACGAGGGTGACTCTGAGCTGAAGGAAACATTGCCTTCGAGGCAAATACCGAAAATGAAAGCTGCCAACAACACTCGTTTCATTTGGATTTTCCTGACTCGCGAAGCCGGTTTGGCACGCGTTCCTGTTGCAATTGCAGGGTGGATTTTCCTGTTTGGATATTACTTGCTCCAACCCCGGGTTGCTTCTCGACCAGCAAGCTCATCGCTCGTTCAATCGGAATGCGCGCTACGCCAGATGTTCTGTTTACCCAACCATAGCTGTGCAACTGAGCTTCTTCACGAGCTCGAAAAGCCTTCAGATCGGCAGGTGGAGCAATTTGGAGACGCGGAAACTTCCGCTCAACCAATTCCGGCAATCGAACTTGTCCGGTGCGTGCCCATTGGTCTGCCGGCGGGGGTTGTTTTCGCAAACGATTCAATTGCCAAGCAATGAGCAAATGTAAGGCAATACCTCCAAGAAATAATGCCACGATGAAACCAAACACCCATTTCACCGCAACATCGGATCGTTCATAATCCTTGAGACCCGGTTTGGGAATACCTTGAGGCAGGGCGCTGGATTCAGTGTGCGTGTGCATACGAAAATACGAACTGCTGGCCAGGATCGTGTTGTGGCAGCAAAGGCGCAGATTTTAGTCGAGAGAGGAAAACAGCTATCCAAATTCCGCCGATACCGGCAAAGGCAGTAAAATCGTTCCAGTGCACAGAAAACCCCTTTGGATAAAAAGACGGCGCAATCATCCAATAAACGTTCAGGACATGCGCTGAAAACAGGACCACCGCTATCGCAGTAAGCCTCGAGACATGCTGTTTCACGGTGCGGAAAAGCAGCAGGACGAACGGAAGAAAAAAATGCAAAAACCCCAGAGTTCCCACAATGTAAACCCATCCACCGTTTATCCGGTGGAGGTACCAATTGATTTCCCGAGGTAAATTTCCCGCGTAAACGATCAGCAGTTGCCCAAAGGAGACGTACGTCCAAAAAAGAACAAAGGTCAGGAGCAGATTTCCCAGGTGATGATAGTGAGTGCGGTTCGAAACCGCGGCCAAAGGCTGGTGCTTTCCGAAAATGGACAGCAGGATCACACAGAACGCAAACGCGGTCAGAATTTGCCCAATGAGTACGATGACCGCAAACATGGTCGAGTACCAATGCGGTTCAGTGGACATGATCCAGTCCACGTAAGCGAAGGTTGCCGTCAGAGGAAAAAGTACCAGGCCCAGGCCGCTCAAATAGCGCAATTTTCGCGTCGGCTCCGGGTCTGGTGTTCGGTCCTGCTCGAGCGACCATTTGCGGAGGCAGATGACCATGAAGTTCCAAAGAACAAAAAAGAAAATGGCCCTGCCTGCGAAGGCCCATCTGTTCATGTACAGGGCTTGCTTTTGCAGAATTTCGTCAGGATTGGCGGCCTGGTGCCGCGCCCAGGGATATAAGTCAGAGATGCCTAATAACACCGGTATGAACAAGAAGGCCATGACCGGTAAAACGCAGAAGCCAGCTTCCAAAAACCGGCGAGTCGGATAGCCCCATCGTCCACCGGTCAGGTGGTGGATCATGATGATCGCGAAACAGCCGAGGGTCAGCCCAAGCCAGAACAAGTATCCAAACAGGTACGATATGAAGAATTGTCGCCGATGGGTGAAAACATCAACCGCAGTAAGTAACAAGCCTGCAATTCCGATAAACAATGTGTAGCGTTGAAACCGGCTGATATTCGACCGGAGCAAAGAAGTCATTTGCTTGCCTCGAGTTTGGCGCGATCAGTCGCCGGCAGTTGATCCACCATTGAGTTCTGGCTCAATTGCAGTGCGCGGATATACGCTGCGATGGCCCATCGATCTGCTGGTGAGACGCGATTTGCGTAGGAATACATGATCCCATACCCGTGTGTGATGACGTCATAAAAATGGCCCACCGGTGCTTCTCGCAGCCTGTCGATGTGATAGGAGGGTGGAGGGGGAAAACCTCGCTGCACGATCATACCTTGCCCATCCCCGATCGCGGAATGGCAAGGAGCGCAGTAAATGTCATAACGTTGGTGACCACGAGCGAGCACTTCATGGTTGAGTTCGATCGGGAACCTCTCGAGGAGGTTCGTTCCAATTTTTCCAGTAAAAAAGGACTCTGGTTCGTTCAGCTGATCGCGGGCGACGGTATTCGCCACCACCGGCCGCGATGCCATCTTGTTCGCAAAAAAGTCGCTTTCCTTGAGTGGCCGATAGGAGGGCTGGTCGTACATTTCCTGCCGGCAGCCGCCAAATATAAGGATGGGTAGCAGCAAAAAACTAGAAAGCGGCGACCACGCGAGGCGTTTGGAGTGCGCGGCATTCCCGCGCTTTGAGTTTGTCTCGTTATCCTGGAGAGAATCAAAAGCGCGGGAATATAGCGCACTCCAAACGCTTCGCCTGATCCCGACTTCGGATTTAGGATTTCGGGTTTCGGATTTCATTCCCGCACCTCCCTGATACGGACTGGCTTTAATTGCTCCAGAAACGCAGTCACTTCCCCCAAATTAAATTTCTCGTCCCTCGCTTCAATACACAGAAAAAACCGGTCGATTGTCGCCCGCTCGAAGCCAGGTGTATTGAATACAGGATGATGCGGCTCCGGAAGCCGGTTCAATGCTAGCATCACGATTAGCGCGGAAAACGAAGCGATCAGGACGGTTAACTCAAATGTGATGGGAATGAACATCGGCCAGCTATTTCGCGGACGCTCACCGATATTGAATGGGTAGAGCATCCCCATCGAGTACCATTGCATGAAATATCCGCCCAGACCGCCTGCGATTCCCCCCAGAAGAGTGATGAGCGGGACAGCATTCGAGCGCTGGCCCAGTTCCTCGGCCAGGCCTTCCACAGGAAATGGTGTGTAGGCATCCATTCGGCGATAGCCCTCCGTGTGAGCCCGTCGCGCAGCTTCGAGCACCTGTTCCGGGTGTTCAAATTCCGCCATTACTCCATAAATTCTTCGACCGGTTGTGGCCCATTCAATCTCAGGCAGAAGAGTTTGAACCGCGGTGCTCATCTGGCTGCCCCCTTTTGCTCCGCTACGAGTTCGCGCGATTCAGAGATCGAAATCATCGGCAGATACCGAATGAACAAAAACAAAAGTGTGAGGAATAATCCAATCGTCCCGAAAAAAGTCAGCCAATCCCACACAGTGGGATAGTACATGCGCCACATACTGGGAACGAAGTCTCGATGAAGGCTGGTGATCACGATGACGAAACGTTCCAACCACATGCCAATGTTCACGGAAAGCGCCACACAGAAAAGCAGCGCTGGGCTGGTGCGAACACGGCGGGACCAAAGCGCCTGCGGAATCAACACGTTGGTTGCTATGAGCAGCCAAAAAGTCCAACCATACGGCCCGAAAGCGCGATTCCACATCATGTACCGTTCGAAAACCTCGCCGCTATACCATGACATGAACGCTTCCATGATGTAGCCGTACGTAACCATCCAGCCTGTAGCCAACATCACGTTCCCCATGTTGTTCAAGTGACGGAGCGTGATGAGATTCTCCAATCCATATATCTTTCTGATCGGAATGACGATGTTCAGCACCATGGCAAAGCCGGAGTAGATGGCGCCCGCGACGAAGTACGGTGGAAAAATTGTGGAATGCCAGCCTGGCACGATCGCTACGGCGAAATCAAAGCTCACGACACTATGCACGGATAAGACCAGCGGGGTGGCCAAACCGGCCAGCAAAAGGTAAGCGGACTGGTGCCGCTGCCAGTGTCGTGCAGATCCCCGCCAGCCCATCGCCAAAATCCCGTAAAAAACCTGCTTGCCCCGCGTGAGCGCCTTGTCACGGAGTGTGGCCACATCCGGCAGCAGGCCTACATACCAAAAGATAAACGATACGGTGAAGTAAGTGCTGACGGCGAAAACGTCCCAAACGAGCGGACTTCGGAATTGCGGCCAAAGGGCCATCGTATCCGGGTAAGGCAGCAGCCAGTAAAACAACCAGGGGCGGCCCAGGTGCGCCAGAGGGAACAATCCTGCGCACATCACCGCGAAAAGAGTCATTGCCTCTGTAAAGCGGTTAATCGTCGTACGCCACTTTTGCAGAAGTAACAACAGGATGGCCGAGATAAAGGTCCCAGCGTGGCCAATGCCTATCCACCAAACAAAATTGACAATGGCAAATCCCCACGCGATGGGAATGTTCACTCCCCAAATGCCGATGCCCATGAAGACGAGGTAACTCAAGGCCACAAGCAGTACCGTCAGCAGACAGAAAGAAGGCAGGAATGCTGTCCACCAGATTTTCTCACGCGGATGCTCCAGAACGATTCCGCCAATTTTATCAGTAACAGTGCGAAACGATTCGGCAGGAGCGATTAAGCGCGCCGGATATCCCAAAGGCGAGACCATGGACCCATTGTCGTCCCACTCCATATTGCGCGCTGCCAAACCTCCGGAATTTCGCTCCATAATCCTGTGTACCTGAGACTATTTTGGAAAAACCCTCTTCACGTGTTCAACTCCGGGTTTGGATTTTCAATTTCCGCGAGGTACGTCGTGCGAGGCCGAGTATTTAATTGGCCCAACATCGAGTAGTCCAGCGGATGATTTTTCAATTTTGAAACACGACTGTTTCGATCGTTAAGGTCGCCAAAGATAATCGCTTCCGTAGGACAAGCCTGCTGGCATGCAGTCAATACCTCACCGTCGCGAATCGAGCGGTTCTCTTCTTTGGCTTTGATACGGCTGGCGGAAATTCGTTGAATGCAATAAGTGCACTTCTCCATTACACCGCGCCAGCGGACAGTCACTTCGGGATTGAGCATGGGGCCAAATGTCCGGCTTTCCTCCTTGGCGTAATGGAAAAAATTAAATCGCCGGACCTTGTAGGGACAATTATTCGAGCAATAACGTGTGCCGACACAACGGTTATACACCTGCAGGTTCAACCCTTCGCTATCGTGCAAGGTTGCTTCCACTGGACAAACCACTTCACAGGGCGCGTGCTCGCAATGCATACAAGGCACTGGAACGTGCATGAATCCGGGATTGTTCCGAGCTCCTTTGTAATAAGTATCGATGCGAATCCAGAGCATGTCGCGTCCGCGTGCTATTTGCTCCTTTCCCACCACAGGAATGTTGTTCTCCGATTGGCAACCCAGCACACAGGCATTGCAACCGATACAGGCTGTCAGGTTGATCGACATCCCCCACCGATAACCTTTGTACACGAATTCTTTCGGGTCATAAAGGGTCTCCTCTTTTGAGGGCAACTCCGATTCCTCCCGCACGAAATCGGCATTGACCATGTATTGAGCAAAAGTCCCACCTCGGCAAACCTGCCGTTCCGGATTTGGCATCAGATGTTGGCTTTGGGTAGTCGCGACTTGGTGTCGGTCGCCGGTTGGACGGACCTGCAAATCAGTTCCCGACCACAAACTTTTTGAGGTTCGCAGCGCATAGGCATTGAATCCCACTTTGCTTCCGGTCTGCCCTGCCCGGGAGCGGCCATAACCCAATTCCAAACTGACCGTACGTTCTGCCTGGCCAGGCATGATCCAAACTGGGCCTCGCACGACACGTCCGTCATGACTCAGTTGAACCACATCCCCGTTACTGACTCGGAGCTGTTGCGCCAACACCGAGCTGATGCGGACCACGTTGTCCCAGCAAAGTTTGTCCAACGGCTTGGGCAACTCCTGCAACCACCCGTTATTAGCAAATCGCCCATCCCACAAATGCGGATCGGGCTTAATCTGCACTTCCAGCCCCGAGTCTGTGGTTGGGAAGGTTCGCCCGGTCGCGCTCGGAAAATACGAAGCTGGATTATCATGGAACCTGACAGACTTAAAGGGGAGTGCAGTCCTATCAATAAAGCCGTCGTGGAGCGCGCGACGCCACCCCTTTTCAAAGTCGGGCCAAAGGTTTTGCTCGCTCCAATAATTTCTGACAACTTCATAGTCGCTGGCAATCGGTTGCTGCCGAAGCATGGCACCCAGCAATTCATGAACTGATTTTCCACCATGAAGTGGCGCGATGAGTGGTTGAATGATGGAGACGGTGCCCTCGTAAGCGCGAGCGTCTCCCCACGATTCCATGAAATGCGCCTGGGGAATGTGCCAGCGGCACATCGCGGAGGTCTCGTCCAGGTATTGGCTGAGATGAACGCTGCGCTTAACCCTGGTTAGATGCTCTCCAAAAGCAAAATCATTTGGCGCGCTGTATACGGGATTCCCTCCCAGAATAAAAAGCGATTCCACCACCCCCGCCTTCATGTCGTCGGATAACTCCCGCAGAGAGTCCACTTGCTGGACCGGATTGGCGTCGGCTGGGTCTGTATAAAAGACAGTTCGACCTACGTTACCTAAAAGTTGATTGATGTGATGGGTCAAAGCATGAACTAAACCCGGCTGTTGTTCTCCACAAATCACGAGACTCGAGCCGGAATGATCCCGAAGTTCGCGCGCCACTGCGTCTATCCATTTCGAGGAATATCCCGAAAAAGACCGGGAATGTTCTCCGGGTGTTTCTCGAAGTTGTTGAAACAGTTGGCGAGCGATGGCCTGGATATCTGAAAACCCGATGGCCAAACGATTATCCGCCATTGAGCCGGTCAAGGTTGGGGTCGGCTCAGCTACGTATAAACGATTCATTTGCCGACTCGTGGCGGTGACATCGCGTCCCTTAACGAATTCACGCGCGTAACGTAGACGCATTGGATGCGCGTAAAGAAAATCTGAATCGAGCGAGAGGATGATGGCAGCCTGATCGAACCGATAATGAGGTATGACCGCTTGAGCGAAAGCCATTCGTGCCCCCTCGTGAACATTATCCAGGTTTACAGGTTCATATTGATGCCATTTGGCTTTCGGGAACTTTTCCAGAAGCTGCTGCAACTGTGCTGCAAGCGTGGGTGAGGTAACTGTTTCCGTCAGAAAACGCATGCCAACGCCCTTTGTTGCGGATTGTTCCGTTAGAATTTCATTTAGCTCCGAAAGGAACAGAGACCAGGAACTGATTTCTCCACTTCTGGCGACAGCGTGGGAACGATCCGGATCATATAGATCGCGAATCGACGCTTGCATCCAGACATTTGAACTGCCCAGGCTCGCCGGGTGCTGAGGATTGCCCTCTACTTTGACAGGATGACCTTCGCGATTTTTCACCAGCACCCCGGTGGCATATCCGCCTAGAACGAAAGCGCTGGCATAAATCAAAGGCTCTCCCAGGACCATCTCCTCGGGTTGTTTTACATATGGAACAATGGTTTCGACCGGCTGCTTGGTGCAGGCAGTGAGTCCTGCGAGGGCGAGTGAGGCAGCCGAAAGTTTCAGGAAATTTCTTCTGCTGACCCCCTCTTGCCACTCCGTCGCTCCAGACGGGAACTCGCGCTCGCTTAACTCCAGAAATGATTTGGAATGCGCCAGTTCATCGAGGCTGCGCCAGGCAGGACGGGAGAGCGCATCAGATGACCAGGTTCGCACCCCATCCTCTGACATCCTGATACTTCGACCATCGTCCTTCATCGGTGACACATGCCGCAATCTCTGAGCTGTTCAGTGTGAATGTTATATTCGGCAACCAACTGCCTCCCTCGCTGCTGCTGGTCAGAGGGCGCTTGCCAGGCCATGTTAAAGACTTCGCTTTTTGGGCGCACCGCTTTCTCTGGCGCTTCATGGCAATCCAGGCACCAGCGCATGTACAGCGAGTGCTCCTTCCAGGTGAGCGGCATCTGATCGACCGGGCCGTGACAAGTCGAACAGCCGATCCCCTTTTGGACATGAATTCCGTGATTGAAAAAAACAAAATCAGGTACATCGTTCACGCGATTCCATTTCAAGGGTTTGCCTGAAATCATACTCTCCCGCACCGGCGCGAGCATTGGCGCGTCGGTCCAGACCTGCGAATGGCAGCTCATGCATGTCTCGGTGGGTGGAATTCCCGCGAAGGCGGAATTTTCAACTGAACTGTGGCAGTAACGACAATCAATCCCCAGTCCAGCGACATGATGTTGATGACTAAAAGGGACTTCCTGGCCGACTGGGATCCCCTTGTCCGTCATATAAGGTGACCAATAAACTGCATAGACTACCCCCCAAAACCCGAAGAAAACCGCAAAAAGCCCCACCAGGCAAACTCGCGCCAGGCTGTTACTGCTCTTCCGAAAAATCTGAGCCATGACTTCCCTCCGCCCGTACGAGACGTGGACTTTATACCCGGCTTTTTCGCAACCGCAACGTAAGGCAACCCGCCTCAATCCTCGCATAAGGCACCCTGGGGTAAAGTAGGGCAAAGCCCCCATTGAACATTGGTGACCGCCAGCCCACGGAATCTTGACGAAAATGGGCGTTCTATGCGATCATTGAGTCGCTCAATATTCTCGAAAATTCATACGCCTTTTTTTGAAAACACATTCCTTGCATCCGTCGTATCGACTGCAGATTTCCATTCTGGTGTTTTCCTGCCTGGAGGTATTGGCGAGTGCTCAGACTCTTCTAAAGCTTTCTACTATCATCGCCGGGAGCGAGAATGTGCAGTTGGTTTATAATGGCGATTTCCAGTTCCAAGGGCCGACAATAAACACGGAACACCCTTTTCCAATTGGATGGAGCCGGCTAGGAGACATGTTCGCTGGACCTGGAGTAAACATGGTTGCGATTGATAATGGAGTAGTCGCTCGCGGACACGTTGATGGAGGAGCGCCGGCTTCCTTGTATCAACGCACCATCAACCTCGATCCTAACACTCCATACGTGCTAAGTGGTTATTTGTGGAACTTGGGCGATGCACCAAATCATGTGACCACGGTAATCGACATGAACGATGTTTTCGAGGAACCGCAAATCACATTGAGTTACTCTGAGGCTAATGCCGACCAAGGTTACTTTGTTTATCGCTCTTTCAATACAGCCAATACTGGCCCTGCCATAACCCTACGCGCGTTCTACGACGGGCTCGCAGGCAATGGCGCAAGCGCGGCGTATTTTCCAATCGGCGCTCAATGGGATAACATTGCCATCACCAAAGAATCCGATTTCGTGCCACCTGCTGCTTCGGGCTCGGGCGCCAACCTACGTCCGCGCGTGAGTATTCTGTCTCCTTCGGATGGAACAAACATCTCGTTTCAATCTTCGCCGCCCGCCCTGCAGATCTCCACTTCGGCTTCCGATCCAGATGGAAACATAAGCAAGGTTGAGTTCTATGCGAACTCGGAGAAGATCGGTACAGTTTCGTCAGCGCCGTTCAATTTTGGTTGGTCAAACTTTAGCGGCGGACCATATCAACTGACCGTGGTGGCCAGTGACAATACAGGCGCCACGACGCTTTCGGCGCCGGTCGATGTTTCCTTGAACGTTCCCATAGTCAGGCCAACATTATCCATCACCTCAACAATTCCAGGCTTCCAGATTTCCTGGCCCACTTCTGCCTCAGCATTTACGTTGCAATCGACGACTGGCCTTGCAGCAAGCGTCAACTGGAGGAGCGTCACGAATGTCGCGGTCACGAGCAACACACAAAGCCTGGTCCTGCTCTCGAACTCTTCGGCCCAGAGCTATTTCCGCTTGGGCCTCGAAATCGATCGTTCCACTTTGAATCGAAAACTGTTAATGGGCTACCAGGGTTGGTTTACCTGTCCGCAGGATGGCTCGCCACCAAACCGGTGGGTTCATTGGTTCAGGAACCAAACACCTGTCGCGAGCAACGCCACCGTCGATTTCTGGCCGGACATTTCCGAACTGGATGCCGATGAACTTTTTGCCACTGGAATGACCTTGACCAACGGCGCTCCGGCGAAACTTTATTCAGCGTTCAAGCAGAAAACCGTTGTGCGCCATTTTAAATGGATGAAGGATAATCATCTGGACGGTGTTTTCCTCCAGCGCTTTTCATCGGAACTATCTGACCCGCTTTTTTTCGCATTGCGCAATCAGGTCACCGCTAATGTCAGAGCAGGTGCCGAAAAGTATGGGCGCGTATTCGCGATTATGTACGATATTTCCGGCCAACAGGCATCCACTTTGGTGAGCACGATCACCAATGATTGGGCCTACCTCGTCAATACCGTCAGAATTACCAATAGCTCGCGGTATGTATTGCATAAAGGAAAACCCGTCGTTGCAATTTGGGGTTTCGGATTTACCGATCGCCCCGGCACGCCAGAAGACGCACAAACTTTGATCAATTATTTCAAAACGAACGGTGTAACCTTAATGGGAGGGGTGCCCACGTATTGGCGGACGTTGAACAATGATTCCCAAACCAATGCTGGCTGGGCTGCCGTGTATCGTTCCTTCGATATTATCAGTCCCTGGGCGGTTGGCCGCTACAAGACCTTGGCCGAGGCCGATAATTTTAAACAAAACCTGATCGTGCCAGATCTTGCTGACGCCGCATCTCATGGGCGGGAATATATGCCGGTGATCTTTCCAGGATTTTCATGGCACAATTTGAATGGCGGCCCCTTGAATGACTTTCCGCGCAACGGAGGAACTTTCTATTGGCGGCAAGCGTACAATGCCGTGTCCGCTGCCTGCTCAATGATATTTGGCGCGATGTTCGACGAAGTGGACGAAGGCACCGCAATGTTCAAGATGGCCCCTACCCCGAACGAATTGCCCGTTCAAGGTACCTTCGTGCCGCTGAATATCGATGGGCAAAACGTACCCAGCGACTGGTACCTGCGCCTGGCCAATGAAGCTGGAAAAATGCTTCGTGGTGAAGCCCCGGTCCAAAGCCAGATGCCGATCACTCCATAATCCGCGACGGGGCGGATCTGGGTGGACCGCGAGTCGTCCTCGGCTCGCAGCGGCAACAAATTACTCCGACGCCCGAATTGCTTCACAGCAACGCGTTCCGAGCGCGGCCATCTCTTAGAGCCTAGGTTGTTTTAGTCCCGGGCTTGAGCCAATGCGTGCCGAGGACGTCACGCGGTCCGTGCGATGGTCTTTAGTTTTTTCGAACACCCCAAAGAGGAATATAATTGTCAAACGTACTTTCAAAGGTAAGTTTTGCCTGGTATGGCAGAGTTAAAATCACTAGCTCCTCATTTAATTGGTGGCAATTTTTTGCTGACTGAAACAGATCCTGATTCGGTGTTCACGCCCGAAGAGCTGTCCTCCGAACAGCGTCTGATGGCCCAGACGGCCGAGAAATTCATGGAGAAAGAAGTGCTTCCGCACACGGATGCCCTTGAACACCAACAGGAAGGCTTGTCCCCAAAAATCTTTCGACAGGCTGCCGCTCTGGGGCTGCTTGGCATGGATGTTCCCACTGAATACGGAGGTTTGGGTTTAAGCAAAGCCTCCGCCGTGGGTGTTGAGGAGCAGATGACGCGTCTCGGAGGATTTGGCGTCACCTGCGGCGCTCACTCAGGCATCGGCACGCAACCATTGATTTACTTCGGCACGGAAGCGCAAAAGAAAAAGTATTTGCCAAAACTGGCAACCGGCGAATGGATTGCAGCTTACGCCTTGAGCGAAGCGGGTTCGGGCTCCGACGCCCTTGGGCTTCGCACTAAGGCAACTTTGACGCCCGACGGGAAACACTACGTCCTGAATGGAACCAAGATGTGGATCTCGAATGCCGCCTGGGCAGATTTGATTACTGTTTTCGCCAAAGTAGATGGCAAGGATGTGACTGCGTTTCTGGTCGAACGGTCTTTTTCCGGCGTCTCGACAGGAAAAGAAGAACACAAGCTTGGAATCAAGTCCTCCTCTACGCGGCGCGTTATTCTCGAGGATGTGCGCGTGCCGGTCGAAAATGTTCTAGGGGGGGTAGGCAAGGGCGCTTATATCGCCTTTAATATTCTTAATCTTGGCCGGTTCAAACTCGGTGCCGGTGGTATCGGCGCGGGAAAAGAGTCCTTGAGAGTTGCCAACCGTTATGCGCAGGAGCGCCAGCAGTTTGGCCGTCCCATCGCTTCCTTTGGCCTGATCCAGCACAAACTTGGAGAGATGGCCGTCAACATTTTTGCCGCTGAAAGCGCGGTGTACCGGACTGCTGCCCTGATCGATGCGGTCATGGAAACAAAGGAAACGATGGATTCCACAACCCCGCCCTTTCCCCGAGGGCTAGACGAATTTGCACTGGAATGCTCGATCATCAAAGTCGCCGGAAGTGAGATTCTTCATCAAATCGCTGACGAAACGCTGCAAATTCATGGCGGCTACGGGTACACAGAAGAATTTCCCGCGGCCCGCGGTTATCGCGATTCACGGATCAACCGGATCTTTGAAGGAACTAATGAAATTAATCGCCTCTTTATTCCAGGCTTGCTCATGCGTCGGGCGCAACGCGGCCGGTTCCCTCTGGTCCAGGCGATTTCAAAAGTAACGAAGGAACTTCTGGATTTGGCACCTTCGGAAAACGGTTCCAGCGATGAACTCGCCGCAGGTCAGTCCCTGCTCGCGAATTGCAAAAAGCTGGTGCTTTTTCTGGCGGGTGTCGCTTATCAAAAATTTGGCGACAAGCTGATCGAGGAACAGGAAATCGTCGCATCCTTAAGCGATGTGATTATAGATACGTACTTGGCGGAAAGCGCCCTGCTTCGCACACTCAAAGTGCGCAAGACGCGCGGGCCGTCCCCTGTCATGACTGATTTGTTCCTGATCTTCCTGAATGAAGCTGTGGGTCGCATGGAACTTCAAGCCAAACGAGCTTTGGCAGCAATTTCGGAAGGCGATGAATTGCGCGCTCAGTTGGGAATTCTTCGACGCCTGCTTCGCTGGTCGCCCGTTAACGTGGTGGCGGCGCGACGCAGAATTGCAAAGCGATTGGGTGAAGTTGGAACCTATCCTGCGTTAATTGCCGCAAAGTAAAGGTCCTGGACCGTTTCATTTTTTGCGTGTGGAACGTTCCATAAGCCAGTAAACGTCCTGATTGTTCGGGGACGTAATGTTCAGGCCGAAAAGTTTTCCTACGGCCGGAGTAGTCCGTGGATCCCGCCATTTATGGATCTCGGAATGGCCATCCACGAAAGAAAGCCCACCAGAGCCACCGTGGTAACTGGCTGGGAAATCTATCATCTTCCACTGTGCAGGAGCGTCCGGCCAACCATACATGCTGGTACACCACTCTCCATCATTGATGCTGTCACAACGTTCATCCAAAAATAAAATAGTCAATGCGGGACCGGGGTTCAGAATTTGGGTAGCCTTTTTGTATTTGAGCCATCCCGCTCCGCCCAACCCTGGATCGTCAGCATCAGCGCCATTAAACCAACTGAGCATCGAAACGCTGCGCACCCGGGGAAAAGACGTCCCTTTGTCAGGTCCCGAGGACGCTATGCAAGGGTACCGATCATCGCCCGGGCATCGCCAAATTCCTGCGCTATTACCGCAATATTGCCATAAGGGACTTTTCTTGATGGTTATTTCGGCATCCCAATTGTTTCGATTTCCCCCATCGATTATAGCGCTGCCAGTCCAGCTCATGTCTCCAACAGGGTTCCAATCATCCGGCCCCCGCCAGGCGGAAGGGACCTTATCGGAATTATCCTCTACCCAGTATTTCCAGACCAGCATCATCTGCCGGCCATTATTCATGCATTGAACGGATTGGGCCTTGAGCTTTGCACGACCGAGTGCGGGCAGCAGCAGTGCTGCTAAAATGGCGATAATGGCGATCACAACGAGCAACTCGATCAAAGTAAATCCCCCCCCATTCTTTCGCACCGGACGGATCGGGAATTCCGAGGTCACAAGGCAGTTCATTGGAGCTATTTTGGCTATATAACATGGAAGGATGGGATGTCAATCCATTTCCTCCAGATCCGGAGGTCAATTCCTGTAACCACCCACCTAAATGTGCCGTCTTGAGGATTGTCGTTCAGGGTGTTTTCGGAACCGGAACGAAGTCATGTTCTTTTTTTACTGCTCCGGACTCGACATAGAGGCGGTAAGAGATACCGGGTTCCAGCAAATCGGGCGTGGCGCCTTCAACTGCAGGGTGCATCCCTTTGATAGCTGCGCCATAGGTAAAATCTTTGGTTGGAACGGAATTTGATTCGGAAACGATGTGCCAAATGGGATGCGGGTATTTGTTGGTTTGTATATCACTGAGTGGGACGACTTTAATGCAAGTAAGTTTGAGTGCCCGATCAAACCCAAAAATGATTGGGTTGATTGGCGAATCATTGGCCGCCGCCCCTTTGCGTCGTGGCCAGACCGCTCGCGCAGGGCGTGACCGATGATAAATTTGAATACTATCCTTGGCAAACCAGTCTTTGTTCAGGTAAATCGACGACCCGCCGAGCAGCAGGGCGAGTGCCAAAAGCAGCCAGAATTTGCGCGTCATACGTGTTGAAAGTAAAACATGACGCAAAGACATAGGTAAATATTCGAAGCAAAATCATGACTTGGAAACACCGACAGACCTTGCAAGCCAGGGGTCCCATCTCTGAAACTGTGAATTCCACCTCGGTTGCGCAGAACTCTGGCTTCGCATTCACGTTGATCGAGTTACTGGTTGTCATAGCCATCATAGCCATTCTTGCAAGCATGCTTCTCCCCGCCTTGGCCCGAGCCAAAGAAGCTGCCAACCGTATCCGGTGCGTTAACAACATGAAACAGTTGGAAATGGCGGTTAAGCTTTACGTGGACGATAACGATGGATTTTATCCACCGCGCACCAATTCGTATCGCTGGCCTACCTTGCTTGTGGAATACTACCACACCACAAACCTGCTGCTTTGCCCTACCGATTTGCTCCGTGGTCTGCCGCAGACTCAGACCGGCGCTTCGTCCCCCGCCGATCGCGCTGCGCGCAGTTATTTTATCAATGGTTGGAATGACTATTTTCTTTCCATTTTACCTTCCTCCGATTTTGCGCAGTATATGGCCGGCACTTATCCTCGGGCAGGAATGAAAGAATCGGTCGTGATCAAACCGTCCGACACCATCATGTTTGGTGAGAAAAAAAATGTAGCGGCAAGCACAGGCCAGGCTGCAGCCGATTATTTCATGGACATGTTCGAAGGACAGGGCGGAAATGATGCGGATCGCATCGAGCACGGTTGCCATTCCACCTTGCGGAAGGGGGGCAAGACCGGAGGATCAAACTACGCGTTTGTCGATGGCAGTGCCCGTTTCCTTAAGTATGGACGGTGCACCTGGCCGCTTAACCTTTGGTCCGTCACTGATGCCGATCGGCTGAGTTACGCCTTTGTGGCGCCTTAATCGTCTCAACGGGTTGAGCTTGGCTTTTTTTCGACTCGTGTCAGAATCGCCCTGTGAGGGTGCGAAGCAGGATTACTTTGGGCGTCGTTTCCATCATCGCGCTCCTGGCTGCACTGCAGTTTGGCTCGGTTCTTCTCAGCGATGAAGGGCCCTGCTATGCGGGCAAATCCCTGAACAAATGGGTGCTCCTGATCGGGAGACGCTCTTGGGAAGAGCCTCCGTCCCCGGAGCTTCGCAGGACTGCAGAACATGCCATTGCCCACATCGGAACGAATGCTATCCCTTTTCTGCTGCGGTGGATCCGCTATGACCCCGCACCCTCTAAAATTGGGAAGCGCATTGCCCTTGTAATTTGCAAATTTCCGGGCAAGCCACACCTTCAATTTCTTGAACTGCCGCCCAAACGGCCAGCCGATGAGATGCGTGCCCGAGGGGCGAGGAACGCCTTCCGTATTCTCGGTGCGACAGCGTCTGCCGCAATTCCGGGCCTTTCGTCTCTGGAACGCTCTTCCGAGAGTGGGGAGGTGAAGGATCGGGTCGCCGAAGCGATGGCTGGCATCGGAGCACCTGCTCTTCCAGCTATGATAAACCTGCTCACAAACTCCAATGGCTCGATGTCCCCTCTCTATATCCTTTACGCAATTGTTAGCCTTGGAACCAACGCCGAGCCAGCAATACCAGCCATCCTCGATTGCGTTACCAACCAACCCGATATTCTCCCGGAATCGGCCCTCAGAGAACTTAGTTCCTGGTCGCAAACCATTGCGGATACGTTGGAGAAAGTTCGTAAAGAGCGCAAAAAACGTCACCTGAATCCAGAGATAATCTACGAGTTCGATGACAACACTTCCGTATCTTTGCTCGTAGCTGCTCTTAGCAGTCCGGAACCCGGACTCCGCGCGGCAGCCACGAATGCCCTGCTCAGAATCGCCCCGCATGCTCTTACCAATGCTCCCCCTCGCTGAGATTGGGCCAGAAATAGCACATTGTCCCCACCCACCCCCCGCGAAGAGATCCAAAAGTTCTTTCAGCTTTTTCCCCCGCCACGCTCATGTCACACTCCACGGGTGCGCATAAGCGTAAGGATTTTTTTCGCACTTTTTGGAATAACCGCGCTCGTCGGCCTTTTCGCGCTTCTTTACGATAGTGAGCCCCATTATCACGGTCGCGGACTGTCGCACTGGCTTGCCGTTGCCCGGTCCTCCGACGCCTCCGCTGACCAAAGGCAGGAAGCTTGTGATGCGATTCGCCAAATTGGACCGAATGCCTTGCCAGATCTCCTTAGATGGGCTGTCGGACATCGTTCTCAAACCAAAATCAAAATCCAAACATTCATCCGCCAGCATCCAACTGCCTTTATCCCTAAATGGCTCCGCAAATGGGCCGATACATACCCGGATCAGACTCGAGCAAACGAGGCCAGACTTGCTTTTCTCATACTTGGTCCGAAGGCAGCACCTCTCATCCCGGAACTCACTCGGCTTGCAACCGCGGTTCCCCCTGAACCGGGCGAGTATTGGGCCATTAGCACTTTGGGTGATATCGGACCCCAAGCTCTCCCAGCGCTTATTACTACTATGGACGGTTCTGTACGGAAGAAGATTGCCGCGCTTGGCGCTATACGAAACCTTGGTACAAACGCCTTCCCGACCTTGCCCAGGATTATCCGCCTGCTGGACGACCCTGAGCGTTATGTTACCTACGCTTCCGCCAGCACGCTTGGCGACCTTGGTCTGAATCCGCAACTTTCTATCCCCGCTTTGATTAAGTGCCTACAACATTCTGATTCCCACTTGCGAATGATGGCTGCACTCAGCCTCGCCAGATTTGGTCCCGACGCCCACGTCGTAATCCCCGAACTTCAAAAGGCTGAATCCATGGAGACCGACGAAAATGCCAAAAGCGCCTTGCAACAAACACTTCGTTTTCTGGATGCGAAGGCGCCATCAAATACAGGACCTTAGTAATCATCTTCGCCAGACGGTTTCTTCCGGGCAGGCTCATTCACATGCTGTTCGATTTGAGTGTTAGTCCGTAAAATCACACCGGCTTTCACTGCTACACCCCGCTCCAGCCGCCTGATACTTCGGATTCGCTCAACTTGACCTTGCCAATTTGGCCGCTAGCCTCGCCCAGATGAGAATGATAATTTTCCGCGCCATTCTGACGGTCGGAGTGGCAGTGTCAGGTACGACATTTGCACAAACTCCGGACCTGGCCAAAGCCGAAGTTTTTGTTGCCCAGGCTGAAAAGGAGCTGGCCGATCATTCTCTACTTGCGAATCGGGTGGATTGGATCAACCGCACCTATATCACCGAGGATACCGACGCCCTCGCCGCAGAGATTGGAGCACGCGGCACGCAGATGAGCGTCCGGCTGGCCAAAGGCGCGGCGAAGTTCGACACACAAAAAGGGGTATCGTTTGATGTCCGCAGGAAACTCGATTTTTTGAAAAAGGGAATCGTTCTGCCAGCCCCGGAGACGCCGGGTGCCGCCGAGGAACTCAATGTCATCGCCACGCGTCTACAGTCGCAGTATGGCAAGGGCAAGGGAACCCTTGAAGGCAAGCCGATCAACGGCTCGGACATCGAGGAGGCAATGGGCAAAGTGCGCGATCCCGAAAAGCTCAAAGAGATGTGGACGAGTTGGCACAACAATGTCGGCACGCCGATGCGCAATGACTATGTCCGGCTGGTCAGCATTGCCAACGAAGGGGCAAAGGAACTGGGCTATGCGGACGTGGGCGTGATGTGGCGCTCGGGTTACGATATGACGGCCGATGAATTTGCGCGAGAGTTGGATAGGCTGTGGATGCAGGTCAAGCCGCTCTACGATCAGTTGCACTGCTACGTGCGAGCAAAGCTCCATGAACATTATGGCGAAACGGTGCAGCCTTCGACGGGACCCATCCGCGCCGATCTGCTCGGGAACATGTGGGCGCAGGAATGGGGGAACATTTACGATCTTGTTGCCCCCAAAGGTGTCGGCGAGCTCGGTTATAATCTCACGGCTTTGCTGGTCGCAAAGGGCTACGACGCCGTCAAAATGGTAAAAGCCGGCGAGGGTTTCTATACCTCGCTGGGATTGCCAGCGCTACCGGCTACATTTTGGGAGCGGTCATTATTTACAAAGCCGCGCGATCGGGAGGTCGTTTGCCACGCCTCGGCGTGGGACATTGACAACCAGGAGGATCTCCGAATCAAGATGTGTATCAAGATCAATGCGGAGGAGTTTGTGGTGATCCATCACGAACTGGGCCACAATTATTATCAACGTGCCTATAACCAGCAGCCGTTCCTGTATTTGAGCGGAGCGCATGACGGATTCCACGAAGCGATTGGCGACTTCATCGCATTGTCGATCACTCCCGAATACCTGGTGCAAATTGGATTACTCGACGATTCCAAGGTGCCAAGCGCTGATAAGGACATCGGCCTGCTTTTACGACAGGCGATGGACAAGGTGGCGTTCCTGCCGTTCGGTCTGCTGATGGACAAATGGCGTTGGGGCGTTTTCAGCGGCGCGACAAGGCCGGACGATTATGAGAAGGAATGGACTGCGTTGCGCCAGCGTTATCAAGGCGTTGTGCCGCCAGTGGTGCGACCGGATACAGCATTTGATCCAGGGGCCAAGTATCATATTCCAGGCAACACACCGTACGCTCGGTATTTTCTGGCCCGCTTGCTTCAGTTTCAATTCTACAAGGCGGCGGCGGAACAGGTCGGGTGGAAGGGGCCACTGCACCGATGTTCTTTCTATGGCAACAAGGCGGTGGGTGAACGTTTGAATAAGATGCTGGCGATGGGTTCCTCCAAGCCCTGGCCCGATGCGCTTGAGGCTTTCACCGGCAGCCGCAAGATGGATGGCTCAGCGATAATCGCGTACTTCCAGCCGCTAATGGCTTGGCTTCAAGAACAGAACAAAAGTCGGCAGTGCGGATGGTGAGGAAGTCGTATCCCACGAGGAGTTGAACTTTTTTAAATTGTAATTTTCTGTCCCTCAGGTTTAATCAGAAAATGGAAGAGGAAAGTTCAAGCCGTGAAACAAGCCCCAACGGACGCTCCGCTGATATCCTGTTAGTCGAAGACGATGCTGTTCATGCAAGTTTGATGTTGCGCGCCCTCAAAATGTGCGGTTTTGCAGACCGAACAGAGCACGTAAGTGATGGCGCAGAAGCACTCGAATACATCGCTTCGATCAACTTACACTCCTCACGTCCAGCTTCGATCCCGAAACTGATTCTCCTGGATCTGGGTCTTCCAAAGATTGGTGGAATGCACGTGCTACGGAAGTTGAAATCCGATACCCGCACTAAAAGCATACCGATCGTGGTTCTGACTTCCTCCAAAATTGCTATTGAACTCATGGAAAGCTACAAGCTTGGCGTCAACAGTTATGTCATCAAACCGTCGGAAGCGTCTAAATTTGCGGAATTGATCGCTGACATTAGCAGGTACTGGCTTGTCATCAATGAAACTCCTCCGGTCTGATTTTTCATAGCGGAACCTCAAGTCCCAAAGCTAACGATTTGTCTGTGGAAATCAGCACACCTCAGCCCCTGGTTTTGTTGAAGCAATATTTCGGCTTCACTTCTTTTCGTCCTTTGCAGGAAGAAATCATTCAAGCGGCTCTGAATAACAAGGACGTCTTTGCGTTGCTTCCCACCGGTGGAGGCAAATCGCTTTGTTTCCAATTGCCGGCGATGGCAAGGAGCGGTTTGACAGTGGTCGTGTCCCCTCTGATCGCATTGATGAAGGACCAGGTCGATGCCTTGCAAGCAAGCGGAGTGCCCGCCACTTTTCTTAACTCCTCATTGGCGCCTGACGAATCGCGAAGCCGTTTGCGCGGCCTTCATAACGGGGAGTACCGATTGCTGTACGTTGCTCCCGAACGCCTCATGCTTTCAGGGTTCTTGTCCGACTTGCAGCGTTGGAAAGTCAACCTGCTGGCCGTCGATGAGGCGCATTGTATCAGCGAGTGGGGCCATGATTTTCGGCCCGAATACCGCCAACTCGCGGGTTTGCGCAAGTTGTTTCCAATGGTTCCACTGATGGCATTGACAGCAACTGCCACTGCGCGCGTACGGCAGGACATCGTCAAGCTATTGGACCTTCGCGAGCCGACTTGTTTTGTCGCCAGTTTCAACCGGCCAAACCTGTTGTATCGCGTGCTTGCAAAAAGCAAACCTTACGAACAGGTGTTCAATTTTCTGCGAGCACGGCCCACCGAAAGCGGCATCGTTTATTGCCAATCCCGCAAGACTGCCGAGAGTGTGGCTGAACGGTTGACCGAGGATGGCATCAAGGCAAAGCCTTACCACGCCGGACTGACCCCTGGCGAACGCTCGCAGAATCAGGAACTGTTTTTACGGGACGAAGCGCGCGTCATGTGCGCCACCATTGCTTTCGGCATGGGGATCAATAAACCCAATGTGCGTTTCGTGCTGCATTATGATTTGCCGAAAAACATAGAAGGTTATTACCAGGAAACCGGCCGCGCGGGACGGGACGGTCTGCCTAGCGAATGCGTGCTGTTGTTCAGCGCTGGCGACGTCGTGAAACAAAATAACTTCATCGAGGAAAAGCCTGATCCTAAAGAAAGGCAACTCGCCCACACGCAATTACAGCAAATGGTTCATTATGCCGAATGCTCGGGGTGCAGGCGGCGAGAACTCCTGAGCTACTTCGGCGAGACTTTTCCTGCGGAGATCTGCGAAGGTTGCGACAATTGCCTCTCACCACGCGAAACCTACGACGGCACACTGGCCGCCCAAAAGTTTCTTTCCTGCATTTACCGACTTCGCCAGCAAAGTGGGTTCGATTTTGGGATCAACCAAATCGCTGAGGTTCTGACAGGCGCAGACACGGAGAACGTACGTAAATGGCAACACGAAAAGGTCTCGACTTACGGCATCGGTCGGGAACATACGCGACCGGAATGGAAGGCCATCGGCCGCGAACTGGTGCGACTTGGATTAGTGAGGCAAGTGCCCGAAAGATTCAATGTTCTTGTGTTGAATCCGGCGGGACTTGCGGCTCTGAAACAAAGGGATCGTGTTACTCTCACTAAACCGGTAAGCGCGCCCCAAATCCAGACGCACCGCGCCGGGGAGATTTCCTGCGATGAAGCCCTGTTTGATCGGTTGCGCCAGTTGCGCAAGAAACTGGCCGACGAACGGGATGTGCCCGCTTACATCGTCTTTTCGGACGTGGCGCTTCGGCAGATGGCTCGCACTTACCCGGCCAGCGAGCATGAATTCACTCGCATTAGCGGTGTGGGAGAAAAAAAGCTGCGAGAGTTTGGTGCACCGTTCCTCAACGAAATCAATGCCTACTTGCAGACCAATCCACGACAGATTTTTGCTGATAATGCTTTTTTGGCCCCCCTTGCGATGCCCTCGCGCGCGCGCCTGGGGCAAACCGCGCGCCAGAGCTTGCGGCTCTTTCAGAGCGGGGAAAATGTGGAACACATCGCCTCAGCGCGTGCGCTGACCGTAGGTACAATTTACGGCCATCTGGCTGAAGCGGTCGAGGCAGGTGAAAATCTTGATCTAAGCCGGTTTTTCACAGCTGCCGAACGCGCCGAGATCACCTCTGCCTTTGAAAGAATAGGATTCACCAGCCTCGGCCCGATCTTTGAATCCCTTGGGGGACGGTATGATTATGGACGACTGAGGTTGTTGCGCTCTTCGCTGAACCAGAAACGAAATGGCTCTTTGTCTGCGTAGGGACAGTTCGTCGCATGATCCCGGTGAGACCGATAGTCCTCGGCAGCACTTAAAAATCCTCTACTTTTTGCTTTCGATCAGGACTTTTTCTCGATTGCCGGTAATGACTTTGTCCCCGTGAATGTTATGGGGCAGAACCAAATTGTTGTCTGTCCCTGCTGTATCTTCCTCCGGAATGCGCATGCCGTAGAACGAGCGATAAACGAAAAACAAGGCTACGAGAAAGAAAAAGCCACCGACCCACGGACTCCAGTTGATCGTGTTTGGGTTGAGCTTCAGATTTTCTTGATATTTCAGCGACATCTCCACAGCGATTTCCACAGCGAGCAAGCCGAACAGAGTCGTGAATTTAATCACAGGATTCATGGCCACAGAGGAGGTATCTTTGAACGGATCGCCGACGGTGTCACCCACAACGGTCGCTGCATGCAGATCGGTGCCCTTTTGCCGCAGATCGACTTCGACAATTTTTTTGGCGTTATCCCACGCCCCACCGGCATTGGCCATAAAGATGGCCTGGAAAAGGCCGAAGAAAGCAATGCCAATCAGGTAACCGATGAAGAAGTACGGGTTGAAAAATGGCAGCGCCAACGCAAAACAGAACACGACGATGAAAATATTCCACATGCCCTTCTGTGCATATTCAGTACAGATCCGCACGACTTCCTTGCTGTCCTTATCGGACGCTGTCTTGGCATCCAGTTGCATATTCTCCTTGATATAGACGACGGCGCGATAGGCCCCGGTCACGACGGCCTGGCACGAGGCGCCGGTAAACCAGTAGATCACCGAACCGCCCATAATAAGGCCGAGGATTATTTCGGGTTGAACAACGGAAAGTTTAGTGATCACGCCACCGAATTTATTTTCCAGCAGCATGATAATGCCGAACACCATTGTGGTGGCGCCGACCACCGCGGTGCCGATAAGCACCGGCTTGGCCGTCGCCTTAAAGGTGTTGCCTGCGCCGTCACCTTTTTCGAGTTGGTATTTGGCATCCTTGAAGTTGGGCTCAAACCCGAAGTTGCTCTTAATATCCTGTTCGATATTCGGGCGCGCTTCAATCTGGCTCAATTCGAAAACTGACTGGGCATTGTCCGTTACAGGACCATAGCTGTCCACGGCGATGGTCACCGGCCCCATTCCCAGGAAACCGAACGCGACCAACCCGAAAGCGAAAATCGGCGCGGCAAACAAAAACTCCTTTGGCATAAGCGACAGGAGCGCCACGTTTTGTGAAAAGTGATAAGAGGTCGCCATGAGGACCATGATGATAAGGCCCATCCAGAACGCGGAAAAATTCCCAGCCACGAAACCAGACAGAATGTTAAGCGACGCTCCTCCATGTTTTGAACAATTAGTGACTTCTCGGACATGCCGGGAAGTAGTGCTTACAAACACTTTTGTGAATTCTGGAATCAACGCGCCTGCAACAGTGCCGCAACTGATAATGACCGAGAGCACCCACCATAAAGCCGGCTGAGCCACGCCGTTGGCATCCTTGAAGTCACCCAGTAGCATCTTACTGGCGACAAAAGTCACCAGGATCGAAACTGCCGAGGTGATCCACACCAGGTGGGTCAGGGGCGCCTCAAAGTCGAAATCCTTTTTTCCCCCAAACTTGGCCTTGCTGATGCCCTCGTTCACGAAATAAGACAGTAACGAGGTTACGATCATTAATGACCTCATGACGAACAGCCAGATGATGAGGGTGGCGCAAATGGACTGACTTGCAGCCATGGCCAAGGCAAGAAACGCTATCAACGCCACACCCGTCACACCGTAGGTTTCAAAACCGTCTGCTGTCGGGCCGACCGAATCGCCCGCGTTATCGCCCGTACAATCCGCGATAACGCCTGGGTTTTTGGGATCATCTTCAGGAAGTTTGAAGACGATCTTCATCAGGTCGGAACCGATATCGGCAATTTTCGTAAAAATACCGCCGCAGATGCGGAGCACCGACGCTCCAAGTGACTCGCCAATCGCAAAACCGATGAAACAGGGTCCGACCAACTCTCGCGGCAGGAAAGTCAGGATGCAAATCATGAAGAAGAGTTCCACCGCAACAAGCAGCAGCCCCACACTCATGCCCGAACGCAGCGGTATGCCCAATGTGGCCAACGGGTTGCCCTTGAGCGCGGAAAACGCGGTTCGCGAGTTCGAAACGGTATTGATACGAATACCGAACCAGGCGACGCCGTAAGAGCCAAGGATTCCCAGGATGGAAGCAAGCAGGATAACGAATACATTTCCCATGGGGTTTTCCTGGAGAACCTTAAAATAATAGACCATACACGCCGCGATCAGCACCCAAAGGATCGCCAGGAATTTACCCTGTGTGAATAGATACGTTTTGCACGTCTCCCAAATCGTGTTCGACACCTTGGCCATGCTCTCGTGGACCGGCAAAGATTTGGTTTGCTGGTATTGGACCAGGCCAAATACTGCCCCAACCACGCAGATCACCAAACCCAAATACATCAACATAGTCCCGCTAATACCACCCAGCCCTTCAAATCGCACAGTATCCAGTGCCGGAATCTTAATGTCCGCTTCACTGGCATAAGTGGCAGTTGAGGCCAAAATCGCAATAAATAGAAAAGCAAGCCGCACCTTATACGTGTTATATCTCATAATTAAAAGCCCCGAGACATTGCAGAATCCGAGTTCCTTTTGCCAGTAATTTTTTCACCAAAATCAGCACTTTCAAGCTTACACACCCTATTTTCATTGGCCAACTCTCAAACATAGGGTGCAAACCCCAGCCCATAGACCAATTGGAGGTAAATAAGCGCCGTGGGGATATTACTCCATTGCTGTGAGTCCTTGCAGCTTCGACAGTTGTACTACAGAAGGCGATGGATTTGCGGCGGGGTGAAATCCTTTGAGAACTGCGCAGAAAGGCATCAATGAAAGAAAATCCAATTGATCGAGGCCGATTTAGTCTCCGCGGACAGGGCCTGGGAACCGTCACAGAGGCAATGGTGAGACGACGCGCGGCTGAGTTAGCGATTATAAACGGAAGGTCAAAAGATAATATTTTGCAGTCCGATCTGGAAGAAGCTCGCCGGGAATTGACCGGGCAGGAAAGGCTCGTACCCAATCCAGAGCCTGAGGAAGAGTTGGATGAAATCCAGCGGTGGGATCCTCTGGGAGGGCCAAGCGGCTCCTCTGCGCCAACTGTTCCGCCATCAGATGAGCAGGTTTTTCCAGAAAAATTAGTGGAAGAAGGTGTCGAGGATGCCGAGCAGGACCAGATGCTGGAAGGAACACGTGAAAGTATTGAAAGAGACACCGAATCTTGAAACACAAACAGAAACAATCCGTGAGGAAACAATTATGACCCAATGTGAAGTTTGCGGTAATGACTACGACAAGCCGCTGGAAATCGTAGTATCGGGCATCTCTCACTATTTTGATTGCTTTGAATGCGCGATTCACGCGCTGGCGCCGGAGTGCAATCATTGCAACTGCAAGATTATTGGTCACGGTGTCGAGGCCAGCGGAAATTTTTTCTGTTGCGCCCATTGCGCGCACAAAGAGGGCGTCACGGCCATACACGATCGCGTATAGCAGTGGCGGAAACATTCTCAACGGGTAAAAGGAATAAGGCAGTACGAATGGGCAATCCGCTGCGCAACCATTCTTCACGCCGTCCTCAGGTCTCGGTCGAATTCAAACGTAACACCAGACTTCGAGTGCGCCCCGGCAACTCCATGCCTATAGCTAGTCGGTTGAAGTTCCACTGGGCTGATGCGATTTCAAAGACCGAGTGGAGAACGTACAAAAGAGCTATTGAAGCTCTGCGCAAGGCTAATATTCCCTTCTTGCTTGGCGGGGGATTCGCCCTGGCGACGTTCACTGGCCGGTTTCGGGATACCAAAGACATGGATTTTTATGTTCTGCCGAGGGCCCGTTCGGAGGCTATTGCAGCACTGAAACGAGCTGGTTTCTCAGACTACTTTAAAACCAGGCCTTATGACCGCAAGTGGATTTACCGCAGCGTCCGGTCGGGTGTCATCGTGGATATTATATGGTCAATGGCCAACCGCCGTGCAAAAGTGGATCAAATTTGGTTGGATAACGCGCGGTCCGTTTTGGTCCGAGGTGAAGAACTGAAGGTTGTGCCGACGGAAGAGTTCCTCTGGTGCAAGCTTTACATTCTGCAAAGAGATCATTGTGACTGGACGGATATTTTCAATGTAATTTATTCGTGTGGAAATCAAGTGAACTGGGTTCATTTGATAAAAAGGTTGGACGAGGACGTTCCCCTGTTGAAAGCTGCATTGATGGTTTATACGTGGCTATGTCCGGGACGCGCTTCCGAATTACCGGCGCGTCTATGGGTGCAGCTCGGAATGGCCAAACCTAAATTGGTTGCCAATCCAGTGCTTCGCAAGCACGTCCGTTTCCTCGATTCACGAGCCTGGTTTGCTGCCTTGCAGCCTGCCAACATCAAACTTCAGGTTTAATATGTTGATTGGAGCCATGAATCATCCTGGCCGGGACGTTTGTGCCGAGATCGAATGGATGGCTGAAATGGAGCTCGAGTTCATTGATCTAACGCTTGAGCCTCCGTTGGCTGATGTGCGTAAAATTGATTTCCAAGCTCTCCGAACAACCTTGAGGTCTCACAATTTTCGGCTCGTGGGTCATACGGCTTATTATCTACCACTTTGTCATCCCTTTGATTCTATCCGAAAAGCTGCCGTTGAAGAATTGAAGTTATGCCTGAAAGCATTTGGTGATCTGGGCGCCGCCTGGATGAATATTCATCCAGATAGCAAAGCCCCCTTGCACGAAAGGAAATTCATCATCGAGCGAAATCTTCAAACCATCCAGGAACTGCTGCCACTGGCTCGCGAAGTCGGAGTAGGATTAATGATTGAGAATCTGCCGGGTAGCTTCAATACGGCGAACCAACTCGGAGAACTGTTGGACCCAGTGCCTGAATTAGGCCTTCATTTGGATATTGGACACGCGAATTTGCTCGTGAGTAATAATACCACCGATGAAATTCTTGCCGCCTATGGTCATCGGCTTCAACACGTTCACCTCCATGACAACAAAGGAGGCAGTTCAGATCTGCATTTGCCTTTAGGAGCGGGAAATATCGACACGGGCCGCTATGTGCGATCCTTACAATCGGGCGGATATAATGGTACGATCACATTGGAAGTTTTCACCAGCGACCGCCAATACCTTGCACACAGCCGGGATCTGCTCCGCCGTATTTGGGACACTTCAGCCGCGCGACCGCAGATGGTCAGCTTAAAGTAGGCTCTCCAAACGTTCCGTGAGTGCTGACTTAACCCCATTTCCTTTGCAAATCCGGCGTTGGAAGTTTCCAAGCCAATACAATGGACCAGTCTTTATTCCAAGCGTTGCTGCGTTGCCATTGGCAACCAGTGAAAAGCTGGTCGCACCAACTATTGCGATACACCGCCTTGATGAGTGGCCGGATCTTGCCTTGTACTGTCTAACCTGGCGGTTTGTGCGCCGGTCGCTTTGTAATTCCTGCCCGTTCGTAATGTGGCCGCTGTTTCCTCGGCAGTCTTAAAATGCACGGGAATACTTTCGCGTTCCCGTCCGTTCGTAGTTTTGAAAACACAGAAATGCAAGTGAGGTCCGCTGGAGAATCCGGTATTTCCAGAGCGGGCGATTAGCTCACCAGCTTCCACATGTTGGCCCGGTTTGACCCGGCAACCGCCTTTTTGAAGATGACAATAGTGCGCTAGAGTGCCGTCATCCTGGCGAATCAGGACAAAATTGTTATAAGGATCATATTTCAAACTTGCTCCGCCTATTTCCGAATCATCCTTGGTTTTCACCACGACACCGCCCCGGGCGGCAAGCACTGGGGTTCCCTCCGGCATCTTCCAGTCGATGGCATACTTATTCGAACCTTTATGACTAAAGCTACCGCCATAGGCCTGTGTCACACGAAAGCTTGAGCCCCCTGCATAAGGCAGTTGGTAAACGTAAGTGTCGTCATGCCTGGCAGAGTGACTCCCAAGTTTGTAGTAATTCGTGTAGCTGTATTCCCATTTTATTCCAGGTTCGATCGGGGATAAAGTAAAGGCTTTAGTCGTCTTCCCGGGAGCACAGGTGATCGTAAAAGGCAACTTTCCTGTCCCTTTCAGATTTACCAGTCCCATTTCAAAAGTCATCGTGATCTCACAAAGCTCATTGTTTTGAACATAAAACTGCGTCGTTTCACCTTCCCGTTCAGTAAGCACCTTCACGGTGGCAGAATGATTCCCCGCTGCCTCGCGGGATGCCTTTTCATACCTGGCCGATTCTGCATGTCCCGGGCAAATAAACGTTAGTAACAGGCACATCATGGCGCACCGGGAGAGCGATTCCATGGTTCGGGGTGTATCCAGTGTCGTAAGATGAATCGTGTGAAACATTGGAAAAAGATTGGAACGAACGTTATTTACCAACGGGAGGCGACTTGGGAGACTTATGGGAAGGCGGCAGCAACCGCGCTACTCTGGGCAATGGTGCGCCAAAGTCAGGAAATCCGTCGCTGGCCCAGGTGAAACGTTTTGCATGAACGTCCCGGTCCGTCCAACCTGGCGTGCGACTGGATTTTGAATGGTAAACCATCCAATCCTCGCTTTGGCAGAGAGACTTGACGAACGAGCAATGGCCTACTCCCCAAACCTCGGACGTCTTCTTGAACACAGGCCCATGTTTGGTCCAGGTAGCTGGATTCAGCACCTCATTGGTCTTGTTGTGCAAAAGGCCGAGGCAATAGTCCGGCGTCCAACTGCCGCTGGCGGAATACACAATAAAAATATCGCCGTTGCGTTTCAGCACTTGCGGTCCTTCACAAATAGGCATCGCGACCCGTTCCCAGGGCTGGTCCGGAGTGGCGATCAGGACGCGTTCTCCGCAAATCCTGGCCGGATCTTTCATTGGAGCGATGTAAATGTTTTGCTGTCCGTTTTGTTTGCCTGCCCAGCCTGACCAAACAAAAAAACGACGACCACTGTTCAGGGTCATCACTGTCCCATCAATTGCCCATCCCTGGGTGTCGAGTGCTCCGCGACAACGGTATTTCCCACGTGGATCCGAACCTACCGTCTCCAGAACCCACATCCGGTGGTTATCATTATCTCCATCATCAGCGGCGTAATAGATAAACCAGCGGCCGTCGATCAAATGCAATTCAGGAGCCCATACATTATCGCAGTTATTCCCGCGGCTCGGCGCGCTCCAGACGCAAACACCGGGATCCTGCCCGATGCCCGCAATAGTCCGCGACCGACGGATATAGATGTGCCTCTGTTCGCGAGTTTCCGAATAGTAATAAAATCCGCCGTGGAAAATCATCCACGGGTCGGCGGAGTGCGGAGGCAGAATTGGATTAATATGCTTATTGGGTTGTCGTTAATTCAGTTGAAACACAACGCCCGCGGGCGAACGCTTCGCATGGGGATACTCATTCCACAGTTGCTTTTCCGCTGATATCCTCTCGCGTCCGATATTGATGTCGTGGTTTGTCTTACACCAAAAAAGCTTTACTATTCGAGGCCAACAACTGGGGATTCTCCAATTTCGATCTTCCGAAAAATCACTCCCACGTACAAAGACTCTCGAGATAGGCAGCGGATTTATCCCTCAACCAACCGTCCAGTTGTGACTGGTCTTTGAGTTGTTGACCACGCAATCGGGGCACCACCACAAAATTTGAAATCACCTCGGGTAACCCGGTCATATCCACCCAGAGCTTTTCAAATTGGGTGACGGGGAATACATCCTCCTGACCATGGCCCCAACGTTTTTTGACTTCTTTGATCGTGATGTAAGTCGGCATCTTTGCAGCGAGCTTCCGAATGGCAGCGTTGACTTTATCATTGGTCACGGTCTCACCAGGCGGATTTCCGACAATGTCGTTGCGGCTCAGGCCAAACGCCGCCAAAAGTTGCTCCAGATCGATCCAGCACGTATTTGAGTTGTAATAACTCAATTCGAATTCCGCGGATTCGCGCGGCATGGCCAGGCCTTCCACCAGGCGAACGCGGCCGTTCACCGAAGCCAGCCCTCCTCCGCGGTCTTCCAGACGACGCATCAGTACTTCAAAAGTGAGGCAAGCACCGCTTTGCATGTGAAGTCCCAACAAGGCGGGATCCACAGAAGCCCCCAACGTATCAATGTTATGCAACAATAGATATTTCAGCTGAGGTCGTTGCTGCCACAGGCTGGTCAGAACGCCATTGCGTAAGAGATTTGGTATCTCAAACCAATGGCCAACGGGATGCAAACATTGCAAAGGCAGATTGTCCGTGTAATCGGACGCTTCACCAGCTTGACATGCCCAGTTCATCAGCGCCTGGCGGCAACTGTCCCGTACCTTTTGTTGCTGCTCGTCGAGGATTTGTTGCGGCATTTCTTCCCAAACAAACCGCAGGTCACGGACTGTCGGCACAAGGCGCAGACCCACGGCACGCCCGGGTGAAAGCAAGAGAGGCCCATCGTAGCCATATCCATTTTGAGCGGCCAAACATCGTTCAATAGGTTCATGGGTCATGTAACCTGTGGTAAAAACGTGGGGGACGGGCATTCCGCTGCTTCTCGCAACGAGGCGGCTCTTGGCCAGATGAGTTTCGAGAAAATTGCGGTGTCGCCCCTTGAACTTGCAAAACGGGTGGAGCGCTTTTACTACACCCGCACCCTCAGTCCAGCGGCTCCCAGCGCCGGCAGCCAGGGTTACGACGCCAATTTGACCCTCATTGATCGCTTCCTGCCCCAGTTGCTTGAGCGTCTCGTCGGAGGCAATGCCAGAAATCACGCTTACTCGGCTGGCCGGACCGTCGCTGCTCCATGCTTCGGGTTGCACATCCTGAATAACTACGCTGGCGGGAAGCCGGTTTTGGGCAATCCCAATCCGTCCCTCCTTTAGATCCGAGCGGATTTGTTCATGCTGCACAGGATCGAAGCCATGCTTTTCGAGCAGCGCCCCCAGTGATTCACCACCTGAAAACTCACGCTTTCCGCGAGGGAGCATGACATCAAAAAGAGTTTGAACAACGCCTCGCAGTTCGGTCTTCGAGCGGCAGGCAGCCCCGAACTTATCCAATTCCGCTCGGCGCAAAGAACTCAAGCTGAGCGGATCATGACGCAACAAAGCTGGCACCAATAGCGTGTAATAATTGGCGGGCATCAGGGCCGCCGCTCCCTCGAGTAGTTCGGCAACTACACCGGTTTCATTGATGTTGAAGTCGTAAACAACTGGGTCCATCGCAAACGGGAGCGCGTCTTCCAACTCTCGTTTGACCGCATTCATGATTTGATCAAGAGAGCCTTCCGCCTCGATCTTTATCTTCGGATCAAAAAAGAAACCCATGCCTCCCCCTGCCATTCCCCCCAGCATCAGAAATCCCCAAAAGTCATTTCCAAATTGCTTCTGAACTCGCTCGATTACAGTTTCGGTAAAATGATTTGTAGCCCACGGTATAATTGTTTGGATAGGTTCAAAGAAATTTTGAGTGGTGCAGATCCCTATTCGCCGCACATTCCCTTCCCCGAGTGACCCGATAATGTTCGCCAGGATGCCTTGCATGCTTTGGCGCGCGGCCCATTCTTTCTCGGAACGGAGCAGATATTTTTCGGTCACCATCTCCAGGATCGGCCCTACATTTTGCGCCAGTCCTCCGTGTACCAGCACAAGGCTCTCCTGGAGTTTGCGGCGGGTTTCTTGTGAAACTTCCTTTGAATCCAAAATGCGATGTTTCGGTAATAACCGTCCCCGGCTGATAAGGAATTCCGGATCTCCCTCGGCGGCAACGACTCCTTCGATCAGCTTGATGCCAGGCCAGACACCGCCGGAATCCTGCCAGCCTCCGCCCGATCCTCCCAACCATTCACCCAGGAGGGCACGCGCCAGCACTAACCGCCGCTCATGCTCTTGCAGTGGACCTGTCATTGAGGCGGCCTGGCCGGTGGCGCGCATGCAGACACTGATCAAGGCGGCCAGCAAGGTGGTCGAAACCGCTAACCGGGATCCCTTGGGAATGTTGTTAACGCTACTGACTAGCTCAAACCCGCGACCACGCCCGACAATACGGGCCAGCAATTCTGATAAACTTTGTCCGGAACCCTCGATGCCTGGTGGCACAAGACCCGAAGCAATAACCGCCGCCTTCAACAATCCTAAATAATCTTTTCCGAAATCAAAAACCTCCGCCAGATGAGTGATATCGGCTGATGCTCCAAGATCCACGCTCACCAAACGCAACAACGGTTCCTCGATAACGCGCAGGTACGCCTCGACCGGTGGCTGAGGGGGCTTGTCTTGTCCATGGACAACAAGGTCAATGGACACATTCAGCACCTTTGCTCCCTCCGGGTAATCCATTCCCAGGAAGAAAATATCACTCCAGCCGCAATGGGTAAGGTCCATCCGTACCGGGGCACGTTCGCGCAAGACGGGATATGTGCCATCTCCGGGATCCCGTTTAAGCAGCGCGGGCTGAACCCGCAATGGCTGATCGGCGGGGTGCCCCATGCGAAACATCCATTGGTTGCCTCGGACCTGGCGAACGCTCCGGCGCACCTGATCGGCCAGCGTCTGGAATGCCAGCCGATAATAGGCAACGGCCAATGCGCTCGAAATTGCGTCGTTGAGACCTTTTGATTCCGCTGCCTCAAGGAAATGATCGATCGCCTCTTCGAATCGGCGTCGCAACAGATGTTCATAGCCCTTGAAGGGAATTAGTGTGTGTGAGCGATCCCAGCCTGCGGAGTGTTCCTCGAATTTCACGGGCAAATGAAACCGATGAATGGCGTAAAGGAAAAACAGGGCCCGGACCCGTTGATAAAGATTGTCGCTGCCGCGACGGAAGTTGTCCAGAGCCTTGCACTGTTCGATCAGTTGTTGTGCGGACAGACCTGCGCAGACAGTTTCAAGCGCCTGGTCGCGAATATCAGGGGCGTCCGCTGTGATGATCCCAATCAAATCCCCCATACTGGGTCAAAACGGGACATCGTCTTCGCCGCTCTTCTTTCGCCGATGCCGTTTTATTCGCTTCTTATCTTTGTATTGTTTGGTTTCCGAGTGATCGGGATCCCACCAGGGAAATGGCGCCCAATCAATCGGCGAGCCATCGCATTCCGGCGTTCCGCATTCGAGCCAGAGGGCCCCGGCATCATCCTGCCAAACCCGAGCTGAATGCCCGCTAAACTTCTTACTGCAATGAAGACACCATTGTTCCTGCTCCAGGTTGGGCCAGTCGCAGCCTGCGCTATGTTCCCGCAACAGATTCAATTTCTTATTGTAAGGCAGCGAAACGTATTTCATTTGAGTATTTGATAACGTTTAAGAACGCCGGGCGAGTAATTCGACCAGATTGCTGAGAACCTCTTCTCGATCCTGGCCGTTTAACGCCAGGGCAAGCTGCGCGGTCAAGAGCCCGTACTTCAAACCGATGTCATACCGGCGTCCGAGCAATTCGCACGCCAGATATCGCTCGTGCCGAACCAGACGCGCCAAGGCCTTGGTTAAGGATACATTCCCGCCGTCAGAATCACGAATCTCCTCTCCCAAGATCTCCATCACCATCGGAGTCAAAACATGCATGCCGAAGAAACAGAGATAATGCCCGGCTCGCAATCCGGGAACGATCAGCCGCTGTTCCGCTTCTGTAGGAGTAGGTTTCTCCAGGACTTCTGAAATTTCATACAATCCCTTTCTCCCGGCGGCAAGGCGCCCCCCCACCGCACCATAATACAACAGCTTGCTTTCGTGAGTAGATTGAACTGCGGAGACAGCGCAATTCTCCCCTGCTGCCATCTCGACCAACTGTTGCGCCGAACGTTTGGCCGCTCCGCTCACGTAAAGGTGATCGCCGACCATCAGGATGAAGGGTTGTCCCTGAACAAACTGACTGGCGCAATAAACAGCATGGCCGTAACCGAGAGGCCGACTTTGCTCTATAAACTGCAAATGTCCGTCCTGCCCTGCCGCAACCTCATATGCGGCTTGATCTCCCGGATGAATCACAACGCAGATGTCGCGAACCCCTGCCGATTGGAGTTCTTCAACCAAAATGCGGAGTGCTGTTTTGGTTACCCCATCGCGATCCACCAAGCTTTGCAACGGCAAGGTGCGCTGGGATTTTCCGGCCGCAGTTATTATCGCCTTTTTTATTTCCACACAGTCATGTTCTTGAAAGCGTGGCGAACCTTGCAGAATGTCATCGGTGAGTCAAAGAATTAATCGATTTCGTGAATTCAGACCGGATTGGGTCTCATTTTTTGTGCCGAAGGCTACAGGGATTGCTTTCCAACACTCCCATCAAGCCGCATTCCCGCTCGCAATTTCCTCTGCCTCGACCCACGATTAACTTGGCCAAAGTCGAACTATGTATTTCTGTGACCTGACACTTTCATCCCCGGAAGAAAATCTGAGCTGTGACGAAGTTTTGCTGGAATCAGCAGAACGAGGCGAAGTTTGCGAGGTGCTGCGCGTGTGGGAACCTGACCGATACTTCGTTGTGCTTGGATATGGGAACAACGCCGTCGCCGAGGTTAACCTTTCTTTCTGCCAGGAAAACAATATTCCGGTTTTGCGTCGCTTTACTGGAGGAGGGACCGTGTTGCAGGGGCCTGGTTGTATTAACTATTCGCTAATCCTTCGCATCACGGAAGCTGGTCCGTTGCAAAGCATTTCTTCCACGAACGCATTTATCCTGCAACGTCACCGGGCAACCTTCGCAGCTCTTCTAGAGGCGCCTGTCAAAATTGCGGGTCAAACAGATTTGGCTATTGGTGGTCTAAAAATCTCCGGCAACGCTCAAAGACGAAAAAAGCATTCTCTGATCTTTCATGGGACTCTGTTGCTGGATCTCGACATTTCAGTTGTTGAAAAGACGCTCGCGTTTCCCTCAAAACATCCCGCCTATCGATTGAACCGTTCTCACTCCGATTTTCTGCTTAACCTCAAGGTTCCACATTCTACGATAAAGCCAGCCCTGGCTAAATGCTGGAGCGCGCATGAACCCCTCTCCACTATTCCATTTGATCAAATCAAGGCATTGGCCCGGGACAAGTATCGTGATCCTAAATGGAATTTGCGGCTCTGATCGAGAAGAACGGTAGGAATCACCTTGACCCCAGTAAAACCTGCTCCCTGCGGAGCCAACCCATGCGTTGAGGATCGGTGGTAATCAATAACCAATTCTCCTTTCGGTCGAGGACGCGCACTTCAGAACCGTCCTGCAGGGTGAATGCGCTTTTGGATTCCTCGAGCGGTCCATTGCGAACAACAGCTTGTGCCGCAATAACCACGCCACTTGGATTCGAAAAATCCTGGTATAAAGCCGCCCCGAGGCAACCGCAGAAGACCAGGGACACAATAAACCAGAGGACGAGAAATCCGCGCAAACTCCGACTCCATGCCGGGCGCCATTGACATACCGAGAGCAAGACGAGCAAAACCCAAATTGAGCCGGAAGCAAGGAGTGTCCATTCGTTCAAAGTTAGCCGGGTGAGCAAGCGCTGGACAGGATCCAACTTCAAGGTGGGGCCCTGGGCCTGGTTACGGGCAAACTGGAGATTTGCGCGCAGGTCCGGATCGCGCGGGGTGAATCGTTCCGCCTCTTTGTAAGCCGAAATTGCCCGCCCAATCTGGCCGGACTTGAACCGGGCATTCCCCAGATTAAAATAGAGCGCAGGTGAGGCCATCCCCGAATGCGTTAGTTTTTCATAGGCCGCAGCCGCATCAGAAAATTTTCCCTCGTAGTAAAGCTTGTTGGCATCATCAAATGCAGAAGCCTGAATAATTTGGTCCGAGCAAAGCAAAGCGCATACAGAAAGAATCAGAAGGTTGATGCTCTTTTTGGAAGATTTGAAAATCACAGTTTCAAGGATTGCAACTCGCGCAAGGTTGACTCGATCCTCGGGATGAGCGCCGCCAATTCCTGGCTCGAGCGGATCGGCGCATAGCGAGCCAGGTTGCACGATTGAAAGAGTTCGCGTAATTGGGCAACAGTCGTTTCAGATGTGCGGCGTGGCTGCAGGTGTTCTTCAATCACCGCTTCCGTGATCGCAAACGCGGGCAAATTCAGGCGTTCGCCTAATTGCTCCTGAAGCAGACGGAATAATGTAGCGAAGAAATGTTCGGATTGGTTCTCGCCAGCCAGGCGCCGCAGCTCGTCCAAACCGTCCCGAATAATCTGTGCCACTTGTCTTTGCCGTCGCAGCTTGGGATTGTTCGCAAAACTCTCCGCTCGGCGGCGTATGAGCAGCGAAGAAATCAACGCTAATACAGGCACGCTTTGCAAGGCAAGGAACCACGGTTGGCGCACCAGCGGCGGTCTGATCTGCGCCACAGTTCCCAAACGCGTCTTTATGGGAACAATATCCTGGGCTGGAGCGGGCGTCTCTGCCTCTGTTCGCCGAATAGCGCTTGAGAGCGTCGGCGGCGGGGAAGCTGCGCTTGGCCGGATGAGCAAACCCAAAGGGGGCTGAGTCAGTGTGCGATACGCCGCTTGTTCGGGATCAAAAAATGTAAAAGTAATCGGTGGTAATTGCTTAATCTCGGCATTTTGCGGAACAATCACCTGTTCGAAGGTTTTCGAGCCTTGCAGGCCAAATTGATCGGTGGTCTCGGTCGCTTTGACCGTGGCAGGGTAGGCTTTGAAATCACCGGACGGGAATTCTTCAGGCAAGGTCAGCGTATCAAAGGCGCCGCGTCCCGCCAGTTGCACTCGGACGGTGATAGGGTCGCCAACCGTCACGTTGGTTGGGCCCGCGCTGACATTCATCGCGAAAGTTCCAACGGCGCCGTTAAAATTTACCGGAACGTTTTGGTTCGGTAATGGAAGCGATTGCAAGATATCGGACTCCGTAGCCAGTGTGAGCTGTCTTTGCTCCGCAGGCGTTCCCAACCCGAAACGCTCCAAAAGTGAGTCACCTTGTCGGCCCCTTTCCGAGGGAATGGCCGCCACAACGGTAGCCGTGACGGGACCAACATTAATCGGGCCACTTTTCACCGATTTAATCGGAAAGGTAAGTGGCACAATGCTGTAAACCAGGTTGCCGATTTGCGCACGGCGTGCGTTTCCCTGGATCATTTTCCCAACGATGCATCCATCGGCTGGAAAGGAGGTCAGTTGAAACTGGTTGATGCGAACGTTGCCCTGAATATAAAGCTCGAGCTGGGCCAGGATCGTTTCCCCGACATACATTTGCTTCTTGGGAAGAACAAGCTTCATGAACGTCACCTGGGTTCCTGAATTGATTGCCTCGGTCGATGGCGCGCCGGCTTTGAGAGCTTTAAATTTGAGCGGCGGTGTGCTGAGTCTCTCCGCGCCAATCTCGGCTGTCAGTGACGGGATGACGTAATCTCCGGGCTGCGTTGGCGTCAAAACGAAAGTTGCTGACATCGATGTAGAGGATTGGCCATTGATGAATTGGCTCGAGATTGAAGTTCCGCTGGATGAAACATGCAAGTTGGGAAGCTGAGGAGGTGCTGGAATGGCTTTAGGTTGGCCTCCTTCAAAGTTGAGGGTTAAAACGGCGTTTTCGCCAACGTTCAAGCTTTCCCGATCAAGCGTAGCGGTAAACGTCGCTCCTTCCAGGGACGCGTTGGAAACAACCAGTACAACGATTGAAATCAAAAAGGCTCGAAAGCCTTTCCCGGATCGATGACACCGAATCAAATTACTCTGCCATAACTGTTTGAGCATTTACTTTTTATCATTTTGCCCGCCCCGGCGGAACGCGCAAGCCTCACTTGGCGCGCGGTGGTATAGACAGAAAAGCGAGATTCTCGTTCGGTGAAAAACCATTTGAATGCGATTCCAATCGGAATACCCTGATTGAGTGAAGGGTGAATTGGAGAAGTTACTTGCTACTTCAGAGCCACCTGCGCTTGGGCCCGGCCCACGGCCAGGGGTTCAGACAGTTTCTGCCCTGCAACGAGAGCTGGGAAAAGCCTTCGCGAGGTCCAATTTTTCGGCAGAACGCCAACAACTTATTCTCGCTTTGATTCTTTTGTGGCATGATCATCTCGATGCCTCTCACGAAATAGCGCAAGGAATCGACAACCCTGACGGCGCATTTATCCACGGCATTATGCATCGACGTGAACCGGATTACGGCAATGCGAAATATTGGTTTCGCCGGGTGCAGCAACACGGTGCTTTTCATCAGATCGCCACTCGGGTCAGCGAACTGTGCGATGCAGCCACGGCTAAACGCCTCGTGCGAAACGGTGACTGGGATGCGTTCACATTCATAGATTGTTGCCAGGAAGCTGACAAAGATGATGCCATTGTGAAACAACTCCGGCAAGTACAACGGATTGAGACGGAAGCCCTGCTGGATTGGTTTTGTCAGCAAGGCCAGATTAAGTAAGGTTGCAGTAATCACGTTTTTTCGACCTTTGGGGAAGTAGCGCTCACCAAAGATTGCACCAGCCCTTCCATGGTATGTTCTTTGGCTTCTATGGCAGGGACCAGGCCTAAAGACTTCAGAGCCTTGGATGTTTCCGGCCCGATGGAAGCCAGCTTCGTCACGGAGAATTTTTTCAGCAATGCGGGCAAATCGAATCTTGCATGAAAATTTTTAACTGTCGAAGCACTCGTGAAAGTGATCCAGTCCGCGCCCTCATCCAGTAATCTCGCCGCCGCCCCGTCGCGGTCGTCGGTTTCGGCAACGGTTTTGTAACAAGCAATGTCATCGACGATTGCACCCAACGCCTCTAATGCTTTCGGGAGATCCGGGTTGGCAACCTCCGCCCGTAATAGACAGATCCTTAGATTCTCGATGCTCTCATATTGGGCAAATTCCTCCGCGATCTCGACGCCCACCGCCTCGTCCGGCATAAGATCGACCTGCAGGTGCAACTCTTTCAATTTATTGGCTGTGGCCGGGCCAACCGCAGCTATTCTTGCGCCGCCGATATCTCGCAGGTCGTGAAACTGGCGGAAAAAGTATTCGAAAAAAATCGAGACACCGTTTGGACTCGTAAACACAAGCCAATCATAAGAGTTCAGCTCGAGCAACGCGTCCACGAAGTCCTCCCGGCTGCTGGGCGGCTCAATTTTTATGGTAGGAATTTCGAGCACTTCAGCGCCCAGCTCGGAGAATTGTCGCGCAAGCTGGCTGGCGGCATGGCCGCGGGCGCGGGTGACTACAACCCGTTGCCCGAACAGTGGCTTTTGTTCAAACCAATTCAGTTTTTCTCGCAATTTCACCACTTCGCCAATGACTGCCACTGTGGGCGGCCCGATTTTCTTACGGGTGGCTATTTCTGCAATGTTATCCAATGTGCCGGCAATGGATTGTTGACGACCCGTAGTGCCCCAACGGACCATGGCGATCGGTGTCTCTCGAGGCATTCCATTATTTGCCAGGATTTCGGCGATTTGCCCAATCCGATCCGTGCCCATCATAATTACTTTGGTTCCGGGCGTTTTGGCTACTTGCACCCAATCGATGCTCGACGCTTCCTTGGCTGGGTCTTCGTGTCCTGTAATAAGCGTGAGCTTCGAACAGAAATCGCGATGTGTAAGTGGAACGCCGGCGTAATTGGGAACAGCAACAAAGGAAGATACGCCAGGCACTACTTCGAACAAAACGTTGGCATCGGCCAACTGTTCCGCTTCCTCCGCACCGCGGCCGAAGACGTAAGGATCGCCTCCTTTGAGCCGGATTACCCTCTTACCTTCACGCGCTTTGGCTATCAGCAATTGATTCAGTTCGTTTTGAGGGATCGAATGTTCTCTGGCTCGTTTGCCTCCATAAATGATCTCGGCAGATTTGGGTGCGAGCTTGAGTAATTCGGGATTGACCAGCGCATCATAAACCACGACCTCGGCCCGGCCAAGCAACTCAGCTCCGCGCACTGTCAGCAAGCCCGCATCTCCTGGCCCTGCACCCACCAAATAAACCGCACCCTTTGGTTTCATCTATGGCTACAGGGTATGCGCGCTACAGGTCGAGCGCAATCCATCGCCTTGCCCGATAAAGTTAACGAGGCTTAGCAGCAAAGAATGAAACGATGTCAGCGAAGCGAGACACCACGCTCGAGCTTATCCGTGTTGAACTTTCAACTCCGCCGCCAGTTTTCGACCTAAATCGACCGCTTCAGAAGCAGGGCCACGGGCCTCCGCCAGGCGTGCAGGTCCATTGACAAACGAAATAGCCCGCAAGCGAATTTCTTTCCCCAGGTTCTCCGCAAAAGCAGCCACCGGGCTTTGACAACCTCCTCCCATGGCCGCAAGAAAGGCTCGTTCCGCGCTGACGCATTGGAATGTGTCAGCATGATTCAACCCTTTACAGACAGTGGTCATGCGTTCGTCGTCTTCACGTATTTCAATGCCTATTGCACCTTGGCCAACACAGGGCAACATCAGCTCGGTTTCCAAAATCGTCGCCATTAAGCCAGGCGGGACACCGTCACCTTGTAATGAGCCGTCGTACGTGATGCGGAAATTCAAACGAGTGAGTCCCGCCAGCGCAAGGATCGTCGCGTCCAGTTCCATATTCCTCGAAAGTTTATCCAGGCGGGTCAAAACATTCCCTCGAATTTCCGGAGCCTTGAGCGTGGAATTACGTGCAAGTAGTTGGGCTCGCCGACGAGTGCTGCTCGTCGCAACCATTGCACTGTTTGGAAGTTGATCCAGAGTTAACCCCTTTGCATACCCTCGTCCGCCACATTGACTGTTCTCCTGACTGAAATTTGCACTGCGATAGACGAGCACATCGCGAACATCTTCTCGATGCATCACTGCTCCCAGTTTAAGGCCTGTTGGAAGTTCGGTCGGCAAATCTTTCAAGCTATGCACGGCCAGATCGGCTTTGTCCTCGAGCAAAGCTGTTTCGAGCTCCTTCGTGAACAGCCCTTTTGGGAGGGCTTTGCCTTCCTGCGCCAACGACGCGGATTGCATTTTGTCCCCGGTGGTCTTGAACGTTTTAATCTCAAAATCGAGATTTGGAAACGCGCGGCGGCTTTGGTGAAGAACCAGGTTGGCCTGCGCCAGAGCCAGAGGGCTGCCTCGAGTGGCGATTAAAATCGGGCTTTGCTTTGATCTTGTGAATCCCACGGAACTCACATCACTCGTGGCCATAGGCTGGTTGCACGGCGCCTCCCTGGTCTGGCCGGCCTGATTGACCTAATAAACCAGGCGCTTTTTCCCTGATGATTCCTTCGCAACGAGCGATTTCCTGCTGCCTCTGTTTCAAGGATTGATCGGCGATCTCTTGTAGATCATCGATATTATACAGATACACGTCCGGCATCAGGTTCACTTCCGGTTCGATATCGCGAGGCACAGCGATGTCGATCAGCAATAACGGACGATTCCGGCGCAGCTTCATCACAGGCTCCAGCTTCGCTCGATCCAGAATATGGTGCGGAGCGGCCGTACTGCTGATGACGATGTCAATTTTTGAAAATTCGCCCCACCATTCGGAGAATTGAACGGCACGACCGCCTAAAGTTTCGGCAAGAGCGACGGCCCTATCATAGGAACGATTCGTAACCAGGATACTGCGCGCTCCTCGTGAGAGCAGCGCTTTGGCTGTCTTCTCTCCGGTGTCACCCGCCCCAATCACCATGACGTCTCGGTCTCGCAAGCTGTTAAAAATCTTCTCAGCCAACTCCACGGCAACCGAACCGACCGACACACTCCCGCGCTGAATGTTGGTATGGGTCCGGACGTGCTTTGCGACGTTGAAAGTGCGCTGAAAAGCCCTGTTTAGTCGGGCCCCCGTGTGGCCATGCTCGAGTGCCAACTCGTAAGCTTGCTTCAGTTGACCCAGTATTTCTGTTTCACCCAACACCATGGAATCCAGTCCGCAAGCCACACGCAGGAGATGATGGACACTTTGTGGCTCCGTGAACTGATAAATCTCATCGCTGAGCGTCTCGTTATATGCATGGTACTTAAGAAAAAACTCCTGCAACACCTTGAAAGCCTGCCGTGGATCGAGCGCGGTCGCGGCATAGATTTCGACACGGTTGCAAGTGGACAAAATTACCGCCTCGTCCGCCATTCCCGATTCACGCAGTAATTTCAGGGCCGCAGGAATTCTTGGCTCCGGGAAGGCAAACCGTTCCCGGAGTGTCACAGGCGAGGAATGATGGCTCAGCCCAAGAACGACAATCGACATAGCTCAGGGATAGGCATCGAAACCCTTGTGGAACACACGATCAGAGAGAAGAGCAGTTTGGGGCAAGCTTTTTGGTGGAGGCGCACTGGGATTGTGAAGAGGGGAAAGGAGATTGCTGCCCCAGAATGTCAGTAAAACGAAGATAAAACTGCCTACCGCTCCCAGCGCAAACCTTCTGCCGCCTTGGGAAAATTTCCATCGCATGACCAGCAAACTGAGGTATAACAACCAGACGAGGACGGACCAGATGATTTTGGGATCGCCTCGATGTGTCTGGAGATCATTAGTTCTGGCCAAATCATATCCGCCAATAGTGAGTCCAATCGTTAACAGGACGAAACCGCATAATAGAACGCGTCCAACAATTGTTTCCAGGCGTTGGATTGGCGGGAAAAGTGAAAAAATCGCCTGCAGTTTGTGAAACTTAAGATTGTGTTCCTGCGTCAGGTACATCAAAGCGGCCACCGAGCTTAGCGCAAACGCGCCATACGCCAGTGACATCAAGGCGGCATGCAGACTGGTCCAAACGCTTGTTACGCTGGAAGCCGAGCCAGGTGAAGGATCCAAACTGGGCATCAGCGCAAACACGCCAATCCCGAACAGCATGGGCGACGCGAACGCTCCTAAAAAACGAAGGCGCGGCCAAAGACCAACGGCCAGATAAAGTGCCACAAGTGTCCACGCAACAAAGAGAGTTGCTTCGTAAAGATTAGTTACGGGACAATGATTTAACGAAAACCCCCTTTTGATCATCGCGGTAGTGTGGAAACAACAACCTGCGAATAATAACATGTAATTCATTCGATCATCCCGGCGAAAGCCTTTTCGCCAGAGAAAAACTGAGTAAATCATGCTCAAGCCATAAATTATCACGGCCAGGAGAGCGAAATGTCGATCATTGAACCAAGCCACAAACAATAGGGTAATCCCATGCCGTGAACACGCAAGCTGCAATGTACCAGACATTAAGATTGTTTGGCTGAGGCGCAATTGGTATCGCTGGCATGGTGACTTTCTTACCTATCGTTGCCCGCGAACTACGTGTCGCCTCCCGACGCCGCGCTACGTATTGGGTGCGTTCCGCTGCGGCTTTATCCGTCATTCTTGTTGGGGTTGTGGTATTCCTAAGCGGGAGTGGTGTACCTCCTGAATCCCTCAGCATGATGTTGTTTACCAGTTTAGCCGCAATAGCGGGGATCTATTGCCTGTTTAGCGGCGTTCGCGCTACTTCGGATTGCCTCAGTGAAGAAAAACGCGAGGGGACGCTGGGTTTGCTGTTCTTAACCGACTTGAAGGGCTATGATGTGGTCCTCGGCAAGTTGGCGGGCACATCGCTGAATACCTTTTATGGTCTATTGGCCGTTGTGCCGTTGCTGGCAGTGCCTTTGTTGTTGGGCGGAGTCACCCTCAGTGAATTCCAACGTATGGGGGGTGTTGTCCTGAATACATTATGGTTTTCCCTGACTGTTGGGCTTTTCGTTTCAGCTTCGAGTCAATCATCACGCGCAGCTTCTGGGGGAACATTTTTATTGCTCATCTCGTTTGCAGCATTCTTGCCTGGGGTCGGGGCAATTCTGAGTTATGCTCTCAAAAAGCCGCATCTCCAGACGCTGTTTCTTGTCCCCAGTCCGGTTTTTACGTTTTTCACCGCTTATGCCTCCGCTTATAAAAGCGACCCGAAACTCTTTTGGTGGTCCATGGCAACAATACACGGTCTAGGGTGGCTATTTTTTGTAACGTCCGCTTTCATCGTACCCCGCTCATGGCAAGACAAACCGAAGGGAGCTACGAGGGCGCGTTGGCGCGAACGCTGGCAGTTATGGAGTTACGGCAACTCGGCTGAGCGGCTTGCGTTTCGGACGCGACTACTGGACACCAATGCCTTTTATTGGCTTGCAGCGCGTGCCCGTCTCAAACCGGCCTTGGTTTGGGCAGCACTTGGTTTGGTCGCGTCCGGTTGGCTTTTGGGGTTGGCAAAATTTCGCCATGATTGGCTGGATACCGCTTTATACTTCTGCACCGGGCTGGTGCTGAACATGTTGGTTAAAGTTTGGTTTGTTTCAGAAGCTGGACGCCAATTCGTTGAAGAGCGTAAACAGGGCTCGCTGGAATTAATGCTTTCGACCTCTTTAACCGTCCCGGAGATTTTACGCGGCCAGAGACTCGCCCTGCAGCGGCAATTCCTGGGACCGTTAATTGCCACTCTTACTGTGTTCATCCTGCTGATGATCGCCACCGCTGATAATCTGAAGACTGAACCAGACGTTACTTTCTGGATCATGGTTTGGCTGGCTGGGATTGTGATGATTCTGGCTGATTTGGCGGCTTTGTATTGGGTTGGTATATGGCAAGCCCTAATCTCAAAACATCCAAATCGGGCTGCTAGCGGCACGGCGGCGCGCATTCTCATTTTTCCCTGGCTGGGATTCCTGTTGGTTTCTCTTCTTCTGCCGACGCTTGGTGGCCGTCGCATTCAAAATGCCGCAAATTTTCTTTTAGCGCTTTGGTTTATTCTTGGACTCGTTGCAGATGTTGTTTTTGGAGGAGTCGCACGGTACAAATTGTTGTCGGAATTCCGTCAAGTGGCTGCTCAGCGAATCAGCCACAAGCCCTCCTGGCTGAAACGGCTTTTCTGGAAAACACCTAACTCTTCCTCGGTGCAGCTTAAGCCCGCTCGAACGGAAGGCTAAGCTCGGAAGCAATGACTCTTTTCCCAATCGTCGAGCGGGAATTACGCCTTGCTGCGCGACGCAAGAGCACCTTTCGAATTCGTACCTGGACGGCAATCCTGGCTATCTTCATCTGTTTCATTTCGATGTTGATTCTTTGGGCGTCCTCAGGACGTCGCAGCATCGGCCAGCCATTGTTCGTATATTTGACCCGTTACGCCTTTGGCCTGTGCCTGTTAGCAGGTGTGTTCTTAACAGCAGATTCTCTGAGCGAAGAAAAGCGGGAAGGCACGCTGGGTCTTCTGTTCCTGACCGATTTGCATGGTTACGAGGTTGTGCTTGGCAAATTTATGGCCACCTTGCTTAGCGCTTTTTACGCGCTCCTGACTTTGCTTCCAATAACTGGTCTCCCGTTGCTGTTGGGAGGAGTGACGGGCGGAGAATACTGGCGAACTACTTTAGCATTGGCCAATGCGTTATTTGTATCTCTGACAGCAGGCATTTTGATTTCTTCGCTGGTGCGCGATGCTCAGCAAGCCATGGGACGGACCTTGGCGCTCATTCTTGTCCTGGTTGTTGCTCTACCCCTGTTGAATTCCTGGGCATCTATCTGGCATCCCTTGCAACCATTATCCGTCTTAACATGGGTAAGTCCTTTTTTCCCTTTCTCATTTGCCAGTGCGACTTCTTATTTCAGCCATGCGGGAAGATTTTGGATCTCTTTGGCTGCCTCGCAGATGCTCGCCTGGGTATTTCTGATCTCTGCCAGCTTGGCGCTGCCTTATCGGTGGCAGGAGGGAACGGTCGAAAGGAAAAGAGCCTCATGGCCTGAACGCTTCTTTCAAAGAGGCCGGGGTGGCACTGAGGAACGCGAAAAAGCACGACGAAAGTTGCTGCCTATCAATCCGATTTTGTGGCTGATTGCCGGTGAGAAAGGGTTTACCCGCACTGCCTGGTCGATTGTAGTGATTTGGGCAGCCTTTGTGATATTGGCAGTGTATTTCGACCCGCACGAATTCAGCATGGTTATGCTTAATTCATATGTGGCCAGACCGTTTGGATTCCTCTTGAAAACCATTTTTGCCGCGCAGGTTTGCCGCTTTTTTGTCGATGTTCGGCGCAATGGCACTCTGGAAATGTTGCTTTGCACTCCCTTGACGAACCGCGATATTATTCGTGGTCAAGCTCTGGCCATGCGGCATTCCTTTCTTTGGCCGTTATTAATTTTCGTGGCGCTGCTTTTTCTCCCTTTGCTGCATCAAGTGATGTTAGCTTTAAGTCCATTTGACATGCAAAAACTGCTCATGAGCGGTTTAGGTTTCGTAGTAGGGGCCATCTCCGGAGTTCGTACTTTGGCTGATTTTCTGGCGTTGTTCTGGTTCGGGCTTTGGCTGGCATTGACGATGAAGAAACCTACCTACGCGCCTGCCCTAACGATTCTCGCAGTATTGGTTCTGCCATCGGTGCTGTGCTGGTTGGATATCTTCGCCGATATTTTTTTTATTTTCCTGGGGGTAACCAAGCTGCAACAGGACCTTCGCTGGGTAGTGGCAGCTCAATTTGCTGGGCCAACAACACCAGTGTTTCGACCGACTCCGCCGCCAGGGAAAACTGGAGTTCCTCCTGTGGTCCCGTTGGAGCCCAGCGCTGGTTGAGTATTTCAACATCTCAACTCGATTCAGGCCGGCCCGGCAAAGCCGCATCCAAAAAACCACGTAACCTCAGAGGCACAGCGCGACAGAGTCGGGACCAAAACGGGGTCTCAGACAAACCGCAGAGGCGAAAAGTACGCAGAGAGGAGAAAGATAAACCAGCTTCAGCGAAGAGTTGCGCAACCACGCGCGTTAGTGTTCGGTTTTTTCTCTGCGTTCTTCGAGTCTCTGCGGTTCATCTGAGGTCACGGGATAAGGGGGTGAGCCAGCGTCGCTCAGATTTTGGCGTTCGCACTCTTCAAACCAGGCGATGAGTTGCTTTGAGCTCTCATCGCTATGGAAACCGCCAGCGTCCAGCTCGGAACGAGATCCGCGAAAGGGATCAGTTCGGCAACAAACCCGGGAAGCAGAGCCCAATGCCATCCGACCAGGCGCCAAAAAACGAGGAATGCAACACAATCCAAAAGGTCATCAGCCACTGAAATGAAGCCTGGGGCGAACAGTGGAAAAAAGGCGATTTGAATGGAATCTAAGAGCACCGCTAGAATCAACGCCCCTCGCAATCGGCGGAGAAGTTTTGGATTGTTAGTTTCAATGATCAATGGCGCGAGGAGCTGGGGATCTGGTGCGAGGACGGGAGGAAGAACTTGCGCATTGGCTGATCCCTCCAACGAGGGCGGCTGGCTACTTTTTAACTCTGGCTCTTGCGCCATATAAGTCTGTAGTCCTTGATGGGCAGAAAATCAATATGCGACTCTGCGTCTTCACGCTCACCGCCCGGGCGGCAAACTGAGCTTGTTAGGCATTCTGATCGTGAAGCAGATAGAAGATATCGGTGCGTATCTTTGACGAATCGATATTCCAACTCTTTTCCCAATGACCGTAAATCTCCCAGGAAATACCCGAACACCGGTGCCCATGCTCTGCGCACCACTGTTGAATAGCCTTATGCGCGTCCGAAAGGCGTCCGTAAGGACCAAAGTGGACGGTTGTTATCACACGTCCTTCGGGCAACTGCGAGCAATGAACTCTCTCGTTGCCTGCAAACGGCTCCGATACTTCGGCGCCCACTTCGATCGATCCCTGCCCGTCCAGATACAATGCCAAATGTCGTCCAGGTTGCGGGAGACCAGCCAACCGAATGAACGACCAAACCTCCCCGCACGCAGCAGGCACGAACTGCGCCAATTCCTTTGATGGCACCCTGCTTCGAATCACAGCCGTATGAACCGGTTTCGACCGTGTCAATTCGATCTGATAATGCATACGTTATTCTAAATGACCGGAGTAACGACCTCATTTCCCTTTCTCCGGATTGGAAACCAAATTGGCGTTACGGATAATGTCATCCCAAATCTTTAACGTCTCTTCCTTCTTCAGCTTCGGGCGCACGTGATAAGCGAGCATGTAAACTCCATCTTTGCCTTTGATGAATCTCCGCATACTCATTTCGTCGGCTGACGACGAGGTATAGGTCACAAAGATCGAACCGTCTTTCATCATCTCTTCTTTGATGTCAATTTTGGCGTCCGCTTTCCGAACCATGCCTTTCCAAGTATCCACGTACATCCGGAGTGAGTCCGTAGTGAAAGCTATCTGCTGGGCAGTCATCTCCTTCCAGTTCTTTATCGAATCACCTTCAGGAACAAGCTCAATAATGAAACCGGCCTTGTTTCCGTTCTGATATTGCGCCGTCCATTTTCTGGGATCTTTATCTATGCGAAAACCCATCGCAGAATCCGGCGTGGGAATTCCGGCTCGGAGAGATACGGCGAACAGCAAATAAAGGACGAAGCTGGAGAAACGTTTCATAATCGTCCTCGAATTGGATAAGCCATGAGAGGGAGCGCCAGTTTTTGGAGTGTCACGGCTATGAAAGCTAAGCTCGCACTATGGAAAGTCAACCAAACGACAAAAACCCAGGTAGCCTCAACTCTCCGGCAGATTTCCGTCGTCGCTTTTTCATTGCCAATCAGGCCATGTTTGTTGTCAATCTCCGCCCGCACCCGGTTGCAACCATGAGCAAGCAAGTCCAAAAGCAATTCGCACTGGCGAAAGAGCAATATGCCCATTGGGGCGTCGATGTTGAAAAAGCTCTGCGCACGTTGCAGAGAATTCCAATCTCGCTGCACTGCTGGCAAGGGGATGATGTCGGCGGGTTCGAGAATACCGGCGATCCACTCGGGGGAGGGATGGCGGTCACGGGAGCCTATCCTGGAAAGGCGCGAAACGCGCACGAGCTACGCGCCGATCTGGAAAAAGCTTTGTCACTGATTCCAGGAAAGCATCGGCTTTCCTTGCATTCCTCTTATGCCGAAACAAACGGGAAGCGAGTCGATCGGAATGAGGTTGCTCCGGAATATTTCCGACCCTGGATCGATTGGGCAAAAGAGCATCGGTTGGGCCTGGATTTCAATCAAACATTTTTCGCGCATCCCAAAGCTGCCGATGGTTTCACGCTTTCACATCGTGACAAATCGATTCGTAAATTTTGGATCGAGCACGGCATTGCCTGCCGCCAGATTGGGGCGGCATTTGGACGCGCTCTAGCAACGCCCTGCCTTACCAATCTCTGGATTCCTGACGGTTACAAAGATCTTCCCGCCGATCGCAAAGGGCCTCGGGAAAGGCTGGTAGATTCGCTGGATGCCATCTTCAAGACCGCGATTTTGCCCAGATACAATCTTGATTCATTGGAACCAAAGCTGTTTGGCATCGGCTCAGAAAGTTATGTGGCGGGGTCGCACGAATTTTATCTTGGTTACGCTCTTTCACGAAAAAAATTGCTCACGTTGGATTCCGGCCATTATCACCCCACGGAAAGCATTGCTGATAAGATTTCAAGTGTGCTCCAATTCTTGCCCAAGATGGCGTTGCACGTAAGCCGTGGAGTTCGATGGGACAGTGATCACGTTGTCACTCTTACAGAAGATCTCATGGCCATTGCGCGCGAAATAGTGGCGAACGATTACACGAAACGCATTTATATTGGCTTGGATTACTTCGATGCCAGCATTAACCGGGTTGCTGCGTGGGTGATTGGCACACGCAATATGCTGCGGGCTCTCCTAATTGCTCTGCTCGAGCCGCCAGGCATAAAGGAAAGTGAATTAAGGGGCGACTACACTGTCCGGCTGGCCTTGCAGGAAGAGGCTAAAACCTTGCCTTTTGGCGCAGTATGGGATGCCTATTGCCTAACCAAAGACGTGCCGGTTGGAAGCGCTTGGGTGGCAGACGTGAAACGGTATGAAAAGGATGTGCTCAGCCGTCGAGCATGAAGAATAATTTTAAAGAGTTTCTACCCGGCCCGTAATGACTCCACCCCTGCTCAGCCTCACCAACATCACAAAATCCTTTGGTGCAATCCGTGCGTTGAAGGGTGTTTCCTTTGACTTGGTTCCAGGTGAAGTTCATGCCCTGGTAGGAGAAAACGGCGCTGGTAAAACCACCTTGATCAAAGTCATTACCGGGGCTCACCAACCTGACAACGGAATAATTCAAATCGATGGCGCGGTAATCCCTCGGCTTCACCCCGCTTCCGCTCACGGCTTTGGCATCGCCGCAATTTATCAGCAGCCCGCACTTTTTCCGGATCTGTCGGTAATGGAAAATGTGGCGATTCCGTTGGAAAAACCTTCGCCCAGTCATCTCGTCCGGTGGAACGATCGTCGCAAGCAGGCCGTGGACTTACTGCGGCGCGTGGGCGCAAACATCGATCCAGAAACCGAGGTTCGCCACCTTTCCATGCCGGAACAACAGCTTGTCGAGATTGCCCGGGCCTTAGGCGCTGGGGCCAGGATATTACTGATGGACGAGCCCACTGCCTCGTTGACGAGCCGCGAGGTGGATTTGCTATTCACTCTCATCAAGGACCTGCGCTCGAAAGGAGTGGCGCTCATTTACATCTCACACCGATTATCAGAAATCTTTCAAATTGCAGACCGCGTAACGGTGTTGCGCGATGGAGAAAGTGTCGGCACTCGAGTGGTTCGGAGCCTCCAAACACTCCAGAACCAACAGAGTCCAACCGTCGCTGCCGAAGCGCACCTGAGGCGTGATGATGGGCTCACACAACCCGAGCTTATCCAACTGATGGTCGGACGCGAGGTATCGGCTCTCTTTCCTCCTGCTCAAAACAAGCCGGGGGTCAAAATGATTTCCGTTAAAAATCTCGGTTGCCGCGCAGCCGGGACGCGCGATGTCAGTTTCGATATCAATGCAGGAGAGATCCTTGGGCTGGCAGGTTTGGTAGGCGCCGGACGGACGGAGGTCGCGCGCATCCTGTTTGGGATTACACCAGCCGACTCAGGGACAATTGAATTGAAAGGCAAACGTCTTCGGATCCATTGCCCTCGAGATGCCGTCGCGGCGGGAATCGCGTATGTTCCCGAGGATCGACGAAGGCATGGAGTGATTTTAGAGATGGCCATTGCGGCAAATGTCACGATGGCGATTCTGTCCCGGTTATTTCCCTCGAGTTGGATGAGCTTTGCCGCAGAACGAGAGTTGGCAGCGGGTTTCATCCGTGATCTCGGCATCAAAGCGCCATCGACAGAAACGCGAGCAGGCGCGCTTTCAGGTGGCAATCAACAGAAGGTGGCTTTAGCACGTTGGTTGGCTGCTGCGCCAAACCTTTTGATCCTGGATGAGCCCACGCAAGGGGTAGATGTCGGAGCCAAGGCGGAGATCCATAAATTGATTCGTCAGCTCGCGGCCAAAGGTATGGCGGTCTTGATGATTTCATCGGAGTTACCGGAAATTTTAGGCATGAGCGATCGCGTCGCCGTGATGCGCGCTGGAACCATCACCGCTGTGTTCGATGGAGATAAAGCGGATGCGCACAGCATTATGGCTGCTGCTCTGGGAAAATAATCGATGAGAGACAATCTACCTTGCAAGCGGATTACGAATGACTAAAGAAACCCAAAAATCACCTCACAAAAATGGTAGCAGAGGGTTTCTTCCAGCATTCTTCAGTCGTTATTTCCGAGAATGGTCGGTTGCCGCTGCCCTGGGAGTGCTTCTTCTTGCCCTTGCGGTGTTCGCTCCCAACTTCTTCCGTTCTGGCCAATTGTTATCCATAGTCTCGACTGGAATCCCGGTACTGATCGTGTCCTGCGGGATTGCTTTGGTCATTATTTCACGCCAGATCGATATTTCCGTAGGTTCACAATTTGCCCTTTGCAGCATTTTCACCGGACTGCTGATTCACGCTCATTTTCCGATGCCACTGGCTGCCCTTGCGGCAATTAGTGCCGGGGCGTTCTTCGGCGCATGCAACGGCGCGCTGATTGCCTGGCTGGGCTTGCCTTCGATCGTCGTGACATTGGCCACGATGGTTACCTGGCGCGAAGGGTTGCGTTGGTGGCGTCAGGGCGAGTTCGTACGCGATCTGCCTGAGAGTTTTCAATGGTTCGGCCTCGGTCAATCCGGAGGTCAGATTACGGTCATGCTGTTTGCAGTAATCGTATTTGCTCTGTTGGCGTTCGGAACAAAGTACCTATCCGCTGGACGGTTTGTGTATGCCGTCGGCTCAGACGCCGAGGCTGCGCGTTTGGCGGGCATCAGGCCACAGGCTGTCACATTCTGGGTGTTTGTGCTGATGGGCGCATTGACTGGTTTGGCTGCTCTGCTCAACGCTGTCCGTTTCGCGGATGTCGATCCTCGAACGGGTACGGGTATCGAGTTACAGGCAATTGCGGCGGCAGTCGTTGGGGGGGTAGCTATCTCCGGTGGACGCGGGAATTTGTGGGGAGTCCTCGCAGGCGTGCTTTTGTTAGGCTGCATTGCTCCTGCACTGATTTTTCTGAGACTGCCGCCGCAATGGGAAAAGGCGATTCAGGGAGCGATCATTC
>Ga0163163_10000108_pt1 | contig 87727 bp, 76 predicted proteins | sample S65metaG_FD_119766 | JGI IMG/M metagenome (GOLD analysis project Ga0163163, IMG submission 119766) | Switchgrass rhizosphere microbial communities from Kellogg Biological Station, Michigan, USA - S6-5 metaG | ecosystem: Host-associated > Plants > Roots > Rhizosphere > Soil | place: USA...
ACTCGCCGACCCGCCCCAAGGGCTGCGCGCCGCATCAAACCCGAAGCCCAGACGTCGCTGTAAACTCCACGCTCGTCGCGAAGGCGATAGGTTAGGCGAGCTTCCCCGAGCAGTCCGTCGAACTCGGTTTGGTGTGCTGCGGGGACCTTTGCACGGACTTCGGCAATGCGGGCATCAACGTCCGAGGCGGCCCGGTCCTCTCCGGAAACGGCGATAGTGATGGCCTTCAGAAGGGCGTCCGGCACTTCAAGCGCCGTGGGTTCGGCAATGTCGAAGCCATCAATGAGACGGTTGCCGATCAAGTCGAGGTAGCCAGAAAGTGCTTCGCTGGCTTCACCCTTGAGAGAACGCAGACTCGCAAGCACCTGTGCGGGGTCGCCTCCCGCTGCGAGAACCGCGCGTGCCGCGGAGTCTTTGGCGAACGCAGCCTTCAGGCGCTGCATCTCGTCGGAGCCCCCGGAAGACACCTCGGCGGAACCGCGCAGCAGTCCCAGCAGCTCAGACGGCGGCAGGCCCGTCCAGTCCCCGACGTGCGCGAGGAAGTCCCCGGTAGGAATCAGGGCACCGGCAGTGAAGCGCATGTGCTGTGCGATCATCGCCGAATGGTGGTCGCGGCAGCGCTTCAGAAAGGCGACGAGTTCCGCGTCGGAGAGGGTGTCCGGATTGATGGACTGCAGCTCCCGGTGCGTCGCAATGGAGGATGGTTTGCAATTCTGATCCCAGTCGCGAAGCTGCTCCCGCCAGAGCTTCTGCGCGAAGACCTTTTCAGCTCGCTTAAAACGCTCGGGCATTTCGGATTCCGGAGCCGGCAGGACCTGTCTGTAGAAGAAGCCGTTCACGCAGCCCATCTGGAGGCCGTCGATGAGCAGCCCGTAAAACCGGGCGAAGTCGTTGGTACCCCTCTTGAAAGCGGGTGGATGCGTCTCCTCAAAGTAGCGTGTCATTGGGCGCGGGAAGTGCACTGGGTCTTGCTCCCACGGTCCCGGTCCCGGCGGATGGAACTGAAGTTCGGTTGATTTGGTTGTGCGAGTCATAGGATCTCCTGTGGCGGTTGCAGCGGGAATGATACGTTGCCCGCGTCCGGCTCCCCATTGCTGATACGGAAACGCTGTTGCGTCGGAATCATTGATACTTATGCTGCGCCCTTCCTGTCACGTGTCAACCCCGTTTCTCGGCTTCGGTTCGCAAAAGTTGACTTACAGCCAGTTCATTGTAGGGTTGTCAGACATGTCGATCCGCAACCCAATGCTGGTCAAGAGCGCCAACTCCGCCCCTACGGACAAAGCGCTCGTTGCGCGCTTCTCGCATATGCTCATTGTCGTGATTGGAAACCTGTTCTCCGTCCTGACCTGGCGGACTGCGGAGCTGCGCGCGCGAAAATAACAAAACTGAAAATTTTCTCCCGCCCTGCTCCCGAAAGGTAGCAGGGTTTTTGCTTTAATGGAAACTTGAACCCTGACTGTGAATACAAGAACCGAAACTGCGTTCGCTCCACGTGCCGCAATCTCCGCGCGGAACTCCACGCTGAGTATTTTGTTTGCGTTGAGCTTTTGCCACTTGCTCAATGACTCTGTCCAGGCTCTGCTTCCGGCAATTTACCCGCTGCTCAAGGATTCGTTCAGGCTCAGCTTCACTCAAATTGGACTTATCACACTCACCTTCCAAATGGTCGGTTCGGTCTTTCAACCGGTGGTTGGTTTCTACACGGATAAGAATCCCAAGCCTTATTCTCTCGTTGTCGGCATGGGGATGACTCTCCTCGGATTGATCGCGCTTGCGCTCGCCCCAAATTATTTCGGAGTGCTCGCCGCCGCCGGTATGATCGGCTTGGGTTCGGCCATTTTCCATCCCGAATCATCACGCATGGCACGGCTCGCCTCTGGTGGACGCCATGGTTTTGCTCAATCACTCTTCCAGGTGGGTGGAAATGCGGGAACTTCCTTGGGACCACTGCTCGCTGCGGGAATCATTACCCGTTACGGACGCCGCCACATTCTATGGTTCACGCTCATCGCCTTGACCGGGATAATTATCCTTTCGCGTGTCGGCGCGTGGTACCAACAACAACTCATTGAAAAACACGCCAGGAAATCTGCTGAGAATCATCATCGCCCCATCCCGCGTGCGCAGCTGCCTTTCCTGCTGGGAATATTGCTTTGCCTAATATTCTCTAAATTCTTTTATCTGGCTTCGATGACGAATTATTACACTTTTTATCTCATCCACAAGTTCGGTCTTACCGTGCCGCAATCACAGCTCTATCTATTCGCCTTCCTCTTTGCCGTCGCCCTCGGGACGGTTGCGGGCGGGCCAGTCGGCGACAGAATAGGCCGTAAACTGGTCATTTGGATCTCCATTTTGGGAATGGCGCCCTTCGCCATTTTACTGCCGAATTCGAATCTTTTGTGGACGGTAGTCATGAGTGTAATTATTGGACTCATTCTCGCCTCGGCGTTCCCCGCGATTCTTGTTTACGCAACCGAATTGCTTCCGGGCAAGGTCGGCACGATTGCCGGTCTCTTCTTTGGTTTCGCTTTCGGAATGGCGGGAATTGCCTCAGCCGTGCTTGGCAAACTTGCAGATGCCACCAGCATCTTATTCGTAATTAAAGTGTGCTCATTCCTTCCATTGCTCGGGTTACTGACCGCATTTCTCCCCAACCTCAAGGATTACGAGCCTGAATCCTCCACGCCTGGCAAAGACGGCATGAGCGAGGCTTAATTAGCAACAATTGGGCGCCATGAACTCAACGATGTTCACCCCACCCCGATTGGGGCGCTGACATTTCTGCTGCGTTTTCACTGGAATTGCTTCATCTTTCCGCGATGAAATTCCCATCCGTCGTGCTTTTGTTGGTTGCGCTGATCACGACCGCGTCAATGAGTCGAGCCGCGCATCCTCTTTTGATCTGCGACTCCGGCAACAATCGGGTCTGCGTGCTATCGGCGGAAGGCAAAATTGAATGGGAATATCCCGCCGTCCATCCGCAGGATTGCTGGCGGCTGCCCAACGGCAATTACCTGTTTTGTTTCCGCGATGGGGCGGTCGAGTTGACGCCGGCCAAGGAAAAAGTTTGGCAATACCAGGCGCCTGCCAAGACGGAGGTCCACGCCTGCCAACCTTTGCCTTACGGGCTCGTGATGCTGGTGGAATGCGGCTCCAGCCGCATTATCGAAGTGGATCGGCAAGGCAAAGTCGCGAAGGAAATCAAGCTGACGACGAAGCCTGAGATTAACGTGCATGACCAGTTTCGCGGCACTCGCAAAACGAAAGAAGGCCATTACCTGGTTTGTTTCAAGGGTGAACACAAAGTTGTGGAATTGGACGCCGACGGAAAACTCCTGCGCGAGATCAAAGCACCCGGCGATGTGCACGAGGTGGTCCCATTACCGGAGGGCCATTTGCTGATCACCTGCGGAGATGGCCATAAGGTCATTGAACTCGACAGGGCGGAAAGAGTCGTGTGGGAATTGAATGAAAATGATCTGCCAAATAATCCATTGCGACTGATGGCTGGCTGCCAGCGGCTGTCGAATGGCAATACGGTTTTTGTGAACTACCTGGGGCACGGACACAGCGGAAAGCAGCCGCATCTTCTCGAAGTGACTCGCGACAAAAAATTGGTCTGGGTATTTGACGACCGGACAAACTTCAAAGCGCTCGCCCAGGTTCAACTGCTCGATGCGCCGGGGGATGCCACAAAAGGGGAAATCCTGAGGTAAAGGGGGTTGTGGAGAATCGACAATATGCAACATAAATGTTGCGGTTCGACGCCAGGCGATTATTATGCAACATTAATGTTGCATATATGAACACACAAAAAGAGCAAAACAGGATTGAAAAGCGAATGGAACTCCAGGCGTCCGTTGCCCGCGTCTGGCGCGCCCTCACCCATTACCAGGAGTTTGGCGAGTGGTTTCAAGTGAAGCTGGAAGGTCCCTTCACACCTGGCCAGGCCACGCGAGGCCATCTCACCTATCCTGGTTATGAGAATCTCAAATTTGAGGCGGTCGTGCAGAAAATGGAACCCGAACGGTATTTTTCCTTCACCTGGCATCCCTATGCCATTGATCCCAAACAGGATTATTCGAAAGAAACGCCCACGCTGGTGGAGTTCCGGCTGGAAAAAATTCCGGGCGGCACGTTGCTCACCGTCACGGAGTCGGGCTTTGATAAAGTTCCCGCAAACCGCCGCGCCGAGGCATTCCGAATGAATGACGAAGGCTGGGGAATCCAATTGGAAAACGTCGCGAACTATGTCGCAAAAAAGCCGTAGAGTTCACGCCGCCAGGCTCCAGGCTTGCGCGGCCATATTTGCCGCCCTCGGCCAGGAAACCAGACTGTCTCTGGTGACAAAACTTTCCGAGGGGCATCCCTGTTCGATTTCTCAGCTCACCGAAGAGTCTAAACTCACGCGGCAGGCGATCACCAGGCATCTTCGGGTGTTGGAGGAGGTGGGATTGGTTCACAGCACGCCCTCCGGCCGGGAGAGCATGTTCGAACTGGATACCCGCCCATTCAAAGACATTGGGGAATATCTGGAATTTGTATCCGAACAATGGGACCAGGCACTGGCCAGGCTGAAATCGCTTGTTGAACGCTAAGCCGGAGCCATGCAATGAGGGGTGCGCCTGTCCTCGGGCGCAGCAATGTCCAAGCGCTCAGAAATATGACGAATTAACCTGATGCCTCTGAAAAAAGCGATGTCACACCAATGCAACCTGACCACATTTTGCCGCGGACCTGATGGCAGGCATTCATCCGCTGCGAGCATCAAATGGGGGGCAACGCCGAGTGGGGGAATGGCATTTACTTTGCGACCGGGTCGCCTGTTGACTAACGTTTAGAGACAGCAGAAACGCGGAATTCTGAAGCAGGAATCCTATTCGGGCTTTCTTTTGGATTTCGGAATTCGGAATTTGACCAAAATCGATGCGCTTGAAATTCCTCAAAAATAACTGAACACCAACGTGATAAAAACTTACCATTCCATTTGCTGGCTCGGCATCCTTTCCGTGTCAGACAACATTCAAGCCAGGCCATTGAGTTTTGAAATCCAAACACGCGATTCAAAGAGCGGCGAGATTCGTCATGCTCAGGAAACGGTGGATTCTTCGAAAATCGCGGTCATCATTGTTGACCCCTGGAATTACCACTGGTGCATGACTGCGTGCGAGCGAGTCTCGGCGATGGTGCCACGATGGAACCGCGCTCTTGAATGCGCGCACAAGATGGGCTTGCCGATCATTTGGTGTCCCAGTGACGTTGTCGGCGCATACTCCGGCTGGCCGCAACGGGAGCGAGCTATGGGGCTCGAACCGGTCGAAGTCCCCCAAAAGGGAAAACTGGCTTGTAACTTCACTGCGGCCGTGTGGGGGTGCATGTGCGGGCCGGGCCTGAGTTGCGTGGTTAACTACGGTGAGAATGCAATCAACCCCGACCTGGTGATTGACGAAGCTGACTACATCGCCAGCAGCACCGAAGAAGTCTATACAATCCTAAAGCACCATGGCATCACGCATGTCATTTACCTGGGCTTGCACACAAATATGTGCCTCTTCGGCAAGCCGGGCGCTCTTAAGTATATGGCGGACGCGGGTATGGCTTGCTTGCTGGCGCGCGATATCAATGACGCCTTTACCCATTATGATCCTGCTACCGGCTTCACACCGGACCGTGGCACGCAACAAACTGATGAAGACCTCGAACGCGCCGGCATCCCCACCATTAATATTGTGGACGAATGGCGTAAAGCGGGCCTGTGGAACGATGAGTGGCTTGTGGAAACTGTTCGCATCACCCCGTGGGGCAAACCGTACCGGCCCTTCGTTCTCGAACATGCTGTTGATGTCACGTTGACTACTCCCTGGCTCGATAATGTAGAAATCCGTTACACCTTGACCCCAGGCCAAATCCCAAACTCGCCGCTCGCTGCTTCCGCTAAGGTTCCAACTGCCAGTTCTCCTCGTTATTCGAAGCCACTGCACATTACTGAAACTGCCATGCTCAACGCGGTAGCGTATCGAAACGGTCAAGCTGTGAGCCTTCCCAGCACCGCCTATTTCGTCCGACTCCCTTCCCCCGGCCCCAAGCCGGATATCGCGCTCGAAGACCTTACGCCCATCCTCGATCCCTACGGCAAAGCCGGCGGCCAGGGCTGGTTCTCCATTCCGAAACCTCGACAGTCGTTTGGAGGCAAGGACCTACGCATCCGAGGGAAAAAATATGCCAAGGGACTTGGGTTTCGCGCCCCTTCCAGCGTGAGCTATTCTGTAACTCCCGAATACGACCGATTCGTGGCGCGAGTCGGCGTTGCTGACGATCTTCTTGAAGAGATGCATGGGTTCAATCAGGTCACGTTTGCCAAAGTTATTTGCCGGGTTTTTGTCGATGGTTCGTTGGCGGCCGAAAGCCCCGTTTTGCGCGTGTCTCAGGAACCCTGGCGCTTTGACGTCCAAATTCCCAAAGGCGCCCGGCAAATCAGTGTCGCTTGCCTCGATGCCGGCGGTTCCCATCCCTTCGATTTAGTGAACTGGGTGGATGCAGGTTTCGTTTTCAAGGAAGGGGGCAAAAACGCCGCACGACGTCCTCAGCCCACCTGGTATCCGCTTCACGTTAGCGGGGCGTGGGAAAATGATCCAAGCGGACGCTGGAAGAACTATGATGGAATCGCCTGGTATCGTTGTTATGTGCATGTGCCCGCCTCGTGGAAGAGCCGCGAAACTACGCTGGAAATCGAGCGGGTAGACAATGCGTATGAAGCCTATGTGAACGGGACTAAAGTAGGGCAAGGCGATTTTGATCACGGTGACCGCCACATTGTCCCTGAGGCCTGTTTGCGCGCGGGAGCCTGGAATAAAGTCGCTGTGCGTGTCGATGATTGGGGTGGGCTTGGCGGCTTTCGTGGCAAGGCGCCGATAATCTCTTCCGGCACTGAGGCCATCTCGCTGGAGGGCAGCTGGGAATTCTGCACGGATGACGATAGTCATTTTGCGAAATGGTCAGGCACGGAAGACGTTCCCGCGTTGGGCCGCTTTGATCGAGTTGTGGCTGTGAGTTCGCGGGAAGCGCGTGCGAAAACTGAGACAAAATGAGAGCATGACTGGCGACTCACTCGGCTCAAGTCATTCTGTCCGTGCTCACGTGGCGGCAACCGACCGGCAAAACGCGACTCTATCCTGGACCACGGATAAGGCGACTCACGTCGCCGACCATTACGTGTCAAGCGGAGATACGTGCGCCCGTGTCCACTCCGCCTGCGCAGCGGGAGACATCGATGGATTTTGGGATGCCTTAACGATAGAACTGGCAAATGGCACAGCAAACACGATAAAAGAAGACGCAAAATTTCAATGATGCCAAATGCTATTTATCTATCACCGATATCGTGCTGGATGAAACGCGAACGATTGCTGAGTTCAGAAGCGTGGCCAGTGAAACCCTGCTCGGAATTGCCGGAGTAACTTTATTGGGATCGGGATGAATAACATGGTAATCGACGCGCCTCCTGATTTGGATGGGTTGCTTGCGAGCTGGGAATTCTCGCAGAACCCTTATCCGATTTACGAGAAATTGCGTTTGAACAATCCAGTTTGCTGGAGCGAACTATGGGGGTGCTGGCTACTCACTCGCCACGTCGCTTTTGGCCATGGCATACATTTCTGTATTGGAGCAAGCCTCGCGCGCTTGGAAGCACCCATCGCGATTAAGGCAATCCTGAGCCGGTTTCCACGACTGGAACTGCAATCACAGATGGTCGAATGGAACATGGGCGTATTACGAGCAATCAAGACATTACGTGTGAGCTTCTGAAAATGTTAACTATCTGGAAATCAGATGATGACCTGTTCCAAATGGCCCGTGAGGATCTCTATACCGCGGTCGTAGGTGATATCATGGATCAACTAGGATTCCAGCATCAGTTCCTGCCACCGAATATTCAACCATTACAAGACACGATGATCACCGTGGGCCGGGCAATGACCGTCCTGGAATCGGACATCACACGAGGAACTGAGAATTCTCACGACCGGCCCGGCCGCGATACGAAAAAACCGTTTGGACTGATGCTGGAAGCACTCGACGATTTGAAGCGACATGAAGTTTATCTTTGTTCGGGCGCTTCGCCGACCTACGCGCTTTGGGGGGAGTTGATGAGTTGCCGGGCGATTCAATGCGGCGCGGCGGGCGCGGTTTTGAACGGGTATGCGCGTGATACCCGAGGCATACTGGCTCTGGGGTTTCCCACATTTTGCACTGGGCGATACGCGCAAGACCAGGCGCCGCGCGGGCAGGTCATAGATTTCCGGGTTTCTCTGAAAATTGGCGCGGTTACAATAAACAATGGTGACATTGTGTTTGGAGATATCGATGGCGTTTGCGTTGTCCCGCAGGCCGCAGAGAAGGAAGTTTTTGCCAAAGCGCTGGAAAAAGCGCGCGGTGAAAAAACGGTCAAGCATGCCATTCAGAATGGGATGAGAGCCGGCGAGGCTTTTGCCAAATACGGGATCATGTAAGCGCCATGAAGATTACTGAGGTCAGCGTTTGGCTGGTTGAAGGGATCAAATACAACTGGACCCTGCTCAAGATCGAGACGGATGCCGGTATTCATGGCTGGGGAGAGGCTACCAATTGGCCGGGATCACCTTTGATTGAAGCGGCGTGCCGCCACGCGGGAGATTGCATCATTGGGTTGGATGCGCGTCAGATAGATTTCATCTGGACCAAACTTTACCGCGACATGAATTGGCTTGGCCAAGCCGGTCCATTGCTTTCAGCGATAAGTGGAATTGATATTGCGCTATGGGATATCAAAGGCAAAACGCTGGGCGTGCCGGTGTATGAATTGCTCGGCGGCAAATATCGGGATCAGATTCAACTGTACGCCAATTATTGGTTTATTGATGGTGATAATCATCCGGAGAACTACGCGCGCCAGGCCAAGGATGCCATTGCGGCGGGTTTCACTGCGTTGAAGCTCGACCCCTTTGCTCATGTAAACTACCGATATGGCGAGCACCTAAGCCCCGATGGGTCGCTCACAGAAGTCCAGAAACGCAGGGCTGTCGAAATTGTGTCAGCCGTGGCCAGCGCCGTTGGGGCACAAGTGGCGTTGGCGATTGAGACACACGCTTTTCTCAACGCGCCGACGGCTGTTGAAATGGCGCGACGGCTTGCCGCAACCGGCTTCAATTGCCTGTGGTACGAAGAACCTGCTCCACCGGAATTTCCTGATGCGATTGCGGAGATTCGGCGGCAAATTCCGCTTCCGGTGTGCGTTGGCGAGCGCCTCCACAGCCGCTTCATGCTGCGCACCGTGCTGGAAAAAAGAGCGGCAGATATCGTGATGCCTGACGTCACGCGTTGCGGTGGGATCAGTGAGTTGCGCAAGATGGCGAACCTGGCGGAAACGTGGAATGTCCCGGTTGCCCCTCATAATCCCAATGGCCCACTTTCGACGATTGCCTCAGCTCACGTGATGGCCAGCGTGCCTAACTTCTTTCGCCAGGAATTTATGTTCTGCGATGTGCCCTGGCGGGATGAATGTCTCTCCTACCCGCTTCCGATCGCGAATGGCTTTTTTACCATACCTGACCGCCCCGGGCTGGGCTTCGACGTGAACCCTTCGGTTCTGGAAGCCCATCCCGGCATCAGAGAAGTCACGGCCGGAAAACTGTTCTACATTTAACGACAAACCAACCTACTATGGAACTTGCAAGATCTGTTTGCTTGATCACCGGCGGGACCAAAGGAATCGGGGCTGCAACTGCCCTGGCTCTCGCGGACCGCGGTGCCCGTGTGGCTATCGTGGGGCGGGATTTGGACCCGGCCGCGAATCTCCTGCAGGGCCGCGACGGAAATTTTATCGGCATCGCTGCTGATGTGAGCAAGCCTGACGAAGCTCGCCGTTGTGTACGCGAAACCGTAAGACATTTCGGTACACTGGATGTGCTCATGCACAGTGCCGGAGGGCCTGTGACGGAAAGATTTCTCGATCTAAAGCCCGAAACCTGGCACGCGGCTTTCGACGTTCATGTGCATGCTATTTTTCACCTCTGTCAAGAAGCGATCCCGGTCATGCAAAAGCAACGCAGTGGGGCAATCATGCTGGTCTCTTCGGCCGCCGGCCTGCGGGGCGTGAACGGCGCGACTGCCTATCAAGTTGTTAAGGGCACTTTACCACAATTTGCCCGCGCCCTGGCTTACGAATTTGCTTCCGATAACATCCGCGTGAACTGTATCGCTCCTGGAATTATTAACACCGCCTTTCACGCCAAAATGTCTCCCGAGACGCGCCAAAACAATCTTGCGAAACGCATTCCCCTCGCCCGCGAAGGCACCGCCGAACAAGTTGCTCAACTCGTTTGTGAACTGATCGCCAACGACTATGTCACCGGCGAGACCGTCTCCATCGATGGCGGACTTACCATGCGAATTTGTTAGCTGTCCAATTGCATGCTGGATCAGAATCGTTCAGTAGACGCAGCGCCGCTTGGGACGCGATCTCCCAAACCGGTGGCATGGAAGTGGTGGCTGATGGGAGTCTTGTTCCTCGCGACCGTATTGACCTACCTGGATCGACAGACCCTATCGCTGTGTGCGCCGATGATTTCGGAGGAGTTCAAGCTTTCCAACGAACAATATGGCCAACTCGTCGCGGCGTTCCGTGGCGCTTACGCGTTGACTCACATCCCGGCTGGCTGGCTCGCGGATCGTTTCTCGGTTCGCGCCATTTACGCTCTGGCTGTTGGGTTGTGGTCCCTTGCTGGCGCCGCTGGTGCTTTTATTCTGAGCGCTCGACAATTATTAGCGACTCGTTTGGTGCTGGGTATGGGCGAAGCCTTCAATTGGCCCTGCGCTTCGCGCATTGTGGCGAATACACTCCCTTCGACCGAGCGCGGCCTCGGCAGTGGCATCTTTAACAGCGGCGCGGCCATCGGCTCGCTTTTGGCGCCCCTTATCATCACTCCCATTGCGCTGGCCTTCGGCTGGCGTTGGGCCTTCTTGACTGTTGGCGCTGCCGGGGCGTTCTGGATTGTTCTGTGGATCATATTTACGCGACGTGGAGAGGTGGCAGATTCGATCTCTCGAAACGCACCGGGTCAAGAAAATGCCTCGCTTACCTCGGCTGCCTCGATTCCACTTGCCCAAAGCAGCAGCTCACAGCCCGAGGCTACCCGGTTCTACCAACTCCTGGCCCGGCCCGCCTTTTGGATGCTTCTAATCGTCGCGGTGACCGTAAATCCCTGTTGGTATTTTCTGAACGAATGGATTCCAAAATACATGCATGATGTCCGCGGCATTGGGTTTCTCGGCGCAGGCATGATGACTATCCCCATCTTCATCGGCGCTGATCTTGGCAATCTCGTAAGCGGTGGTTGCATTAAGCTGCTCACGACCCGTGGTTGGTCATTACCTCGGGCGCGGGGCGTCACATTGAGCGCCGCCGCCGTTTTGATTCTTCCCGCCGCGTTTATCAGTCGCGTTCAAACTCCCACGGTTGCGGTGCTGCTGCTGGGTCTGGCGGCGTTTGGCATCACCTCTATTGTCGCAAACTATACCGCCTGCATGCAGGACTTGTCCTTCACGCATGTTGGAATCGTCGCCGGCGTCAACGGCATGGCTTCCAACCTCTGCGCCGCCCTTGTGAATCCATATATCGGACGTTATGTGGATCGAACTGGAAACTATACCTTAATTCTCGTGCTCTTGGCCCTGCTGCCGATCGTAAGCGTCCTCGCTGTGATAGCCTTCGATTCGCGCAATCGAACTATCCAGGAGTAAACTAACCTCCCAAACCCGTACGTATCATTGCACAGCGAGGGTGTGGAACACCTGGCTGCAGGACGCCTCGATCGTTTTGATACCAGGAACGGTTTGTCGAACGATCGCTCAAAGCAAAACCAGCAGGAAATCGCCGATGAATTAGGACTCAGTACGCGGATCGTGGAGAACCATCGCTTCAACATCGGTACCAAACTCAACCGCCATGGTGTCCACAGCCTCGTGAAATTCGCCTTTGACCACAAATCGGAGCTGTAGGCCTCCAGCCCTATGGGCCTATAAGGGTTGCCAGGAACGAGCCACCCCAGGTCCGCGCGATTGCCAAAAATTGAGCTGCGCGCCAACTCTTGAGCCAATCTAATCTCGACTCCTCTCGACAATATTTGAATGGATCCTCATAATTGCGCGTCAATTTTCAACTTACGGCAGAAACGAAATTAAATTTTGTTGCGAAGCTCATTGGACGCTCCTATAGGCTAATCTCCGTCGTTCCCCATTTAAGTTTGCACGAGTAAAATTCCAACCATGAACCAATTTGTTCAGCCAGGGCGCGGTTTGGCTGGTCTGCTTTTTCTGCTCACCCTCTCAGTTGCTGTTGGCGAACCGATCACGCTCCATACCCGCTCTCGCGCGCAGCCAAATCCCGGAGCCCCACTCCAAGCTATTGAGAAAAAGGTGCAATGGGATTCTTCGAGCACCGCCATTGTGATTTGCGACATGTGGGACAAGCATCACTGCCCGGATGCGACCGAGCGGGTCGGCGAGATGGCGCCGCGTATGAACGAGGTGATCAAGGCCGCAAGGGCAAAGGGGGTACTCATCATCCATTGCCCAAGCGACACGATGAACTTTTACAAAGATTTTCCTGGTCGCAAGCTCGCCCAGGCCGCGCCCAAGGCGCCTACGAAAGTGCCGCTCCAGGGCTGGTGTTCGCTGAACGGAGTCAAGGAACCAGCGCTCCCGATTGATGACTCGGACGGCGGGTGCGACGGCTGCCCGGAATGTCCCGGCTACGGCGCCTGGAAACGCGAGCATCCCGCTCTGGAAATAATGGGTGGCGACGCGATCACGGATTCCGCTGAAGCCTTTTATCTCATGCGCCAGCGCGGTATCACGAACGTCATCATCATGGGCGTTCACGTCAATATGTGTGTGCTGGGCCGGCCTTTTTCCATTCGTCAGATGGTAACTCAAGGGCAAAACGTGCTGCTCATGCGCGATCTCACCGACTCGATGTACAATCATCGTAAGCCACCCTACGTGTCGCATTTTCGCGGCACAGAACTTGTAGTCGAACACATTGAACAATACTGGTGCCCAAGCATAACCAGCGGGGATTTTTTGGGCGGCGAACCATTTCACTTCAAGGACGACATAAAAAAACGCATCGTGATGATCCTGGGAGAGAATGAGTATCAGACCTGGGAAACGCTTCCTGAATTTGGCCGCAAGGAACTGGAGTGGCGCGGCTATCAAGTCTCCTATGTCACGGCTTCACCCAAAGAGGGCGATCCCAACTTCACGAACTTTGAGGCCATCAAGGACGCGGATCTTGTGCTGATAAGCACGAGACGACGCACGCCGCCGAAGCGAATGATCGAGCTGCTTCGAGGCCATGTCGCCGCCGGCAAAGCGGTCGTCGGGATCCGCACCGCGAGTCATGGATTTGATGCTGCGCCCGCAGGCCCGGACTACGCGGCGTGGCCAACGTTCGATGTGGATGTGCTTGGAGGCCACTATGAAGGTCATTATGGCAAAACGCCCCCCGCCGCTCCCTACACGCTTGTCGAAACCGTCAGCTCAAATTCCTCGCATCTCGTGCTCACCGGAGTCAAGTCCGGCCCGCTTCGTGTGACCTCGCATCTCTACAAGTGCAGACAACTCGCGGCAACGACCACTCCTCTCTTGCGTGGGCAAATCGAGGGAACAAATGTGTTTGAACCGGTTGCCTGGGTAAACACGGCACAGGATCGTCGCGTGTTTTACACCTCGCTTGGCAGCCCTGAAGATTTTCAACTCCCTTGGTTCCGCCGTTTGCTTCTCAATGGAATTCTCTGGTGTCTCCACGATCCGCTGCCGCCGCTTCTTCCCGAGACCGTGGATTACTCTGGCACCTGGCAGACGATGCCCGTGCCGGGAACATGGGAGGAAAAGTCTGGAGGCCAGCTCGCTCGTTACGATGGCTTTGCCTGGTACCGGTGCCGAGTCGAACTTCCCTCCTCCTGGCAAGGACAGCAATTACGCTTGCAGGTCAACGACGTTGACAACGCGCAAGAAACATTCATCAACGGAGTGAAGATTGGAAGCGCGGGCAGTTTCCCTCCCAACTACACAAATGGCTACCCAGGCAAAGGAGACTATATTGTCAGTAACGCGCTAACCCGGGATCAGCGCGGGCTATGGATCGCGATCCGCGTTTATGATTACGATGGCCGTGGCGGTTTCAAAGGCCCAGCTCCTTCGATCCATCATGGAACTGAGTCCCTCTCACTGACAGGCAAATGGGATTTCCGGACGGGCGACGATCCGGCGTGGGCCAGCTATGATGAGAAGCGCGCCAAAATTTTGACTGTTTTCAAGCAACCCAAACCGGCTTCAACTGCCGCCAGGCCAACTCCGCCCGAGTCTCAATTAGACTTGCCCCAGCAAGCTGCGGCTCCCGCACTCAAGCCTTCGGAATCAGTCTCACGATTTCATGTCGCTGACGATTTGGAATGGGAACAAGTTCTTGCCGAACCGCAGATCGCCCAGCCAGTCTTTCTGAACTTTGACGAACGCGGACGAATGTGGGTCGTGGAATATCGTCAATACCCCTCGCCGGCTGGTTTGAAAATGGTCAGCCGGGACAGCGTCTGGCGCGCGGTTTACGACAAAGTGCCGCCGCCCCCGCCTCATCACTTCAAGGGCGCCGACCGCATCACGATTCACGAGGATTCCAAAGGCAACGGAATTTTTGATCAGCACAAAGTTTTCCTCGATGGTCTGAATATTGTGACTTCCGTTGAACGAGGCCGAGGGGGCGTGTGGGTTTTGAATCCTCCCTATCTGCTCTTCTACCCCGACGCAAACAATGATGATGTGCCTGATGGAGATCCCGAGGTGCGCTTGTCCGGTTTTGGCCTCGAGGACACGCATAGCGTTGCGAACTCATTGCGCTGGGGCCCCGATGGCTGGCTGTATGGCGCTCAAGGCAGCACTGTCACGGCGAGCATCATGGTGTTCGGAGACGATGGAAAACCAAAAAACGCCAAGCCGATCTTTTCCCAGGGCCAGAACATCTGGCGCTACCATCCGGAAAAACGAATTTACGAAGTATTCTCCGAAGGCGGCGGCAACGCGTTCGGGTGCGAGATCGACAGCAAGGGCCGGATTTTTTCCGGGCACAATGGCGGGGATACGCGTGGGTTTCATTACGAGCAAGGCGCCTATTTGCAGAAGGGATTTGAAAAGCACGGGCCATTATCAAACCCGTACGCCTTTGGTTACTTTCCCCCAATGCCCCACGCCAGCGTTCCTCGTTTCACCCATAATTTCCTCATCTACGATCATGGTGCCTTGCCGGCACAGTACGAGGGCAAGCTCTTTGGAGTTGAACCGATCCAAGGCCGGATCGTGGAAACTGAAATTCTTCCCGACAAATCCTCTTTTCACACTCGCGATATCTCCCGTCCTGTGACCAGCGATGATCGCTGGTTTCGTCCAGTCGATATCAAGGTGGGTCCCGATGGAGCAATCTATGTTTGCGACTGGTACGATCAACAGGTTAATCATTACCGAAATCACGAAGGGAAAATCGATGCCAGCAACGGGCGTGTTTACCGGCTCAAGAGCAAAGATGCCAGGCCGTTCCACGCGGAAGACATTTCAAAACTCTCGTCTGCCCAACTGATCGAGCGTCTGGCGCATACTAATCGTTGGGTGCGCCAGACCGCGCTGCGGTTGTTGGCTGACCGGCGTGATGCGTCCATTATCCCGTCGCTGGCTGTGGCGCTTCATCGGGACTTGGGCCAATTCGACCTCGAAGCTTTGTGGGCGTTGAATCTCTGTGGTGGTTTAACGGAGGCCGAGTCGCTCAAGACCCTGAGCCATTCCGATCCATTTGTGCGACTCTGGACGGTTCGTTTGCTGGGTGACAACCAATCAGTTTCCTCAAGAGTGGCGGAAAAACTGGCGACCATGGCCGCGAGCGAACCTAACCTGGAAGTCCGCAATCAACTGGCTGCTACGGCCAAACGTCTTCCAGTCAGCCAGGCGCTGCCCCTGGTTCATGCGCTCGCCTTGCGCACAGAGGATGCCGAAGACAACCGGATGCCGCTGTTGATTTGGTGGGCAATCGAGTCCAAGTGCGGAGATCATGCTGATGAGGTGTTAAAGCTTTTCGAAGACCCTAATTTTTGGCAAAGCCCTTTGGTGAAGAAGAACCTGTTGGATCGAACCGCTCGCCGTTTTGCCCAGGCCGGTTCGCATCGGGATTTGCTGGCTTGCGCCCGGCTCTTTGAGCTCTCCCCTTCGGTCGAGGACAGCCGCCGCCTGATGTCTGGTTTCGAAGCTGCATTTAAAGGGCGCACGCTGGCAGGGCTTCCGGACGCCTTGGTCAAGGGCATGGCACGACACGGCGTCGGCTCCGCCGCATTCGCTTTGCGCCAGGGCGATCCTCATGCGATACGAAAAGCAATTCAAGTCGTCGCCGACGAAACCGCCACTCGCACCGAGCGCATGGAATTCCTCGATGTCATGAGCGAGGTGAAAATCCCCCAAGCGCTCCCGGTTTTGAGCCGCGCATACCGCGGTGTGGTGAAAGACGATCAAATGCGGCAGGCCATCCTCCAGACATTTCAGAATTACGATGATCCAGCCATTGCTGACGTGGTGTTGAGCCCTTATCCCGCTCTCGGCCGGGATTCCCTGGTTACCGCGCAAACCCTGCTGGCCAGCCGGCCTGCCTGGGCACTGAAATTTGCCCAATCCATCAATAGCCAGGGCACTTCATGGTCGGGTTTTGGCATCAAACCCGAAACAATCCCGTTGAACATCGTCCGCAAGCTGAAACAACAGCGCAGTCCCGAGCTTCAGGAATTGCTCGCAAAAATTTGGCCCAGCACAGGCCGGCCCACTACGGCGGACATGGAAACGCGAATCCATGAGCTGGCCGATTGGGTTCGCACCGGCACGGGAGATCCTTATGGCGGCAGAACGCTGTTTCAGAACACCTGTGGCAACTGTCACAAACTTTTCGACCAGGGCGCTTCTGTCGGCCCGGACCTGACCACGTTCAATCGTAGTGATTTGGAAACGATGCTCCTGGCTATCGTGAACCCGAGCGCGGAGATTCGCGAGGGATTTGAAAACTACTCCGTCGAAATGAAGGACGACCGTTCGCTCTCCGGTTTTCTCGTCGAGCAAGATAACCAAACCGTTGTATTGCGAGGAATAGACAACCAAAACGTGACGCTACCTCGATCGGAAATCGCCTCGATCAAGCCCGCCGGCCTCTCCCTCATGCCGGATGGATTGCTTGACAACTTCACCAAACAGCAAGCCCGCGATCTATTCGCCTACCTCCGCAGCACCCAACCGCTGGTCGGTGGCCCGCCCCAAAGAGCAAGTAACCCGTAACGATTTGGGATTCTCAAGAGACTAGGATCTTTTTGTCGAATGCGCCTTTTTTCAAATTTACAACCCCTCTGGAAAGATTTCACCGCCCGCCAAAGGCATAGGCGCCAACCCCAACGGATACTACCAGGTACTGGCCAAAGACAATTCCGACCCCAATCCGTCGATTTACATTAAGGACACCGGGAGCACGTTTGTCGCGGGGCCATTCAAAGACGGAGATATCGTTCGGCTAAAACATGCTGGAAGCACTCCGTCATCAACTCCTGGCACCGCGCCGATCGTGGCGGTGATCAGCTTGAAGGGCAATGGCCTTGCGGTAGCGACTGATGCAGATGCAATGTCAGTGGCTGTGTGATGTCCGTTTCAGGAAAATAACAATCAAACAGGCCCTTCCATGTGCTCCCACATCAGCACATGTCATTGCTTCTGCCAGCAGATGTGATAGAAGAGAGGTCGTGGCCAAAGCGTTCAAGAGTGCGGTTAGGGTCCCTGAATTATGACGAAGTTCGAATCTGGAGACCGCAAAGGCTTTACCCTGATCGAATTGTTAGTTGTCATTGCGATCATCGCCATTCTGGCTGCGATGTTGTTGCCAGCCTTGAGCAAAGCCAAGACAAAGGCCCAGGGCATCGCCTGCCTGAGTAACCTGAAACAACTCCAGCTCGCCCATATCCTATACCCCGATGACCACAATGGCATACTGGTGCCAAACCTCGAAGGCGGCGCTGACAGTGGCTGGGTCAAAGGTTGGATGGATTACACTCCTAGTCCGGACAACACCAATACGCTATACCTCACCGATCCGCAGCACGCGAAGTTGGCGCCATATAGCGGGCGAGCCGCTGGAATCTACAAGTGCCCGGCTGATATGAGCATGGTTCGGAGAGCGGACGGCATGCATCCGCGCGTCCGCAGCGTATCCATGAGTGTGGCCGTCGCCGATCCTGGCGGCGGAGGTTGGCTCAATTCCCAGGTGGCCACCCCACGGTTCAAGGTTTTCTTCAAGACCTCCGACTTCGGCGCGGCGGCAACATCCATTCACATATTCGTCGATGAACATCCGGACAGCATCAATAATGGCGCTTTTGGCGTCTGGATGTCTGATCTGAAAAATCCGGCCAAGTGCTATATCTTCGATTACCCGGCCAGCTATCACAATGGGGCCTGCGGCTTCTCTTTTGCGGACGGGCACTGTGAAATTAAAAAATGGATCGATTCCCGCACCAAGGCACCCATCCGTTACAACAACACTCTGCCCCTCGGCATCACCACGCCCAACAATAAGGACATGTTTTGGCTGACGGAGCATACCTCCTTCCCTCAGTGAGGGGACGGAGTGCTGGTGAAATTTCAACTTCCAAGGTTTTGAGGCATGTCCGCTTACTTGCACAAATAAAGTGATATTGCGGCAAACTTTGTCCTTGGGTTTTCGAGCCTCAGGGCGTATCCCACACCCAGCCCAGCCCATTTAACATGAGTGACGTCACTCGAATCCTTCAAGCCATCGAACGTGGTGACGGGAAAGCCGCTAATGAATTGCTTCCGCTCGTTTATCAGGAACTTCGCAGGTTTGGCGGGCACAAAATAGCCGGTGAAGCGCCTGGACACATCCTGCAACCGACGAAACCATGAACAATCAACTCCCCGCCCACGCCAAGGCCGTCATCATCGGCGGTGGCATTATTGGATGCAGTGTCGCGTATCACCTCGCCAAACAAGGCTGCCGCGACGTATTGCTGATCGAACAAGGCGAAATCGGCGCGGGCGCTACTTCGTTTGCCGCGGGCCTTGTCGGCGGTGCCCCGCAGGCGGGGTTGCGCAAACTCATTGACGCCAGTGCCAAACTCTATGCGGCACTCGAAAAGGAAACCGGCGTCGCCATCGGCTGGAAGCAGGTCGGCTCACTCGTGTTGGCTCAGACCGAGGCACGCATCATTCAATATTCCCGCGCCGTGCCGCTGGCGCAGGCGTCGGGACTGGACGTCAATCTTATCACTGCGGGCGAGGTCAGGCAAAAATGGCCGCTCCTGGAGACGAAAGATATTCGCGGCGCCATGTGGTTGCCCGCTGAGGGTCGCGTGAACGCCAGACAAGCCGCGCTCGCCCTCGCCAAAGGCGCGGAAAGCCACGGCGCGACTATCGTGACCGGTATGCGCGTCAGGAGCATTCTGCACAGAGACGGGCGCGCGGCAGGCGTAGCCACCACACAGGGCGAAATTGCGGCCGAAAAAGTTGTGCTGTGCGTCGGGATGTGGTCGCGACAACTCGCTTTGCAATGCGGCGCCAACGTGCCCGTGTATCCGGTCGAGCATCCTTACCTCGTCTCGAAAACGGTCGCGGGCCTGAGTGCCGAGCTGCCCTGCGTGCGTGATCCGGATTCGGCGATCTATTTCCGCACCGACGACAGCGGGCAGATTGTTCTAGGCACGTTTCCAAAAACGAGCAAACCGTGCCTGATTGATCCTATCCCCCCGGACTTCGCAGCCAAAGGGCTGCCCGAGGATCGAAGTTACATCGCCGATGCGATTAAGGCGGCGCAACACCGCATCCCGGGACTTGGGCAAGACCGCTTCGACAAAATGGTCAACGGCCCGGCGACATTCACGCCCGACACGAACTTCATCATCGGCGCGGTGCCCGACGTGGGGCAGCTTTTTGTGGCGGCGGGCTTTAACGGGCACAGCCTCGCTTATGCCGGCGGCGTCGGTGACGTGCTGGCCCAATGGGTCCTGGCGGGCGAACAACCCTACGATTTGTGGGGCGTTGACATTCGTCGCTTTTCGCCGTTCCAAAACAACCGCGATTTCCTGCGGCATCGCGTCGCCGAGACTGCCGGGCTGCAGTACCGAATGGCCTGGCCGAATTACGAATTGGAAAGCGCCCGCGGCACGCGCAAAAGCCCGTTGCACGATCGGCTCAGCGCACAAGGCTCGTTCTTCGGCAGCAAGATGGCCATCGAACGACCGATTTGGTTCACTCGTAATGGCGTCAAGCCAGCGATGGATTACTGCTTTGGGCGGCAGAACTGGTGGGATTGCCTTGCAGCCGAACATCGAGCTGCGCGTGAAAACGTCGCGGCCTGGGATCAATCCTCCTTCACGAAATTTATCCTAAAAGGCCGCGACGCCGTCCGCGTGCTCGACCGTATTTCGCCGGGGTGCGTGGACATGCCCGTCGGCAAGTTTCTTTACAGCGGGATGCTCAACGCGCGCGGCGGATACGAGTCCGACCTCTGCTTCGCGCGCCTCGCGGAAGACCAATATTACATCGTGTCCGGGTCGGCCCAGCCGACGCGAGATTTTTATTGGATTCACAAACACATCCGTCCGGAGGAGCACGCTGCTCTTACGGATGTCACCCACGCCTATGGAGTTATTGGTGTCATGGGCCCGAATTCGCGAAAGCTGCTTAACGAGCTGACGGACGCAGACCTCTCGCTTAAGGCCTTCCCTTTCAGTTCCGCTCAATGGCACAGCCTGGCCAACACCAACATCCTCCTGATCCGGATCACGTACGTCGGCGAGCTTGGCTGGGAACTGCACGCGCGCATGGATCAGATTCAAGGCGTATTCGACGCGATTCAGTCGGTCGCCAAAAAATTCGACCTGACTCACGCGGGTTTCTACGCCATCAACTCATTGCGCATGGAAAAAGCCTACCGCGCCTGGGGTGCTGACATTACGCCGGGCGACACTCCTTACGAAGCCGGATTGGGTTTCATGGTAAAACTGGACAAGAAAACGAACTTCATTGGTAAGGAAGCGCTGCTGAAACAAAAAGCGACCGGCGTCAAACGCCGCCTTGCCTCCTTCGTAGTGGAAGATCCCGATGCGATGCTCTGGGGCGGCGAACGAATCTTCCGCGACGGCAAACTCATGGGCACGACTACGTCGGGCTACTTTGGCTTTACCCTTGGCCGCGCTCTCGCGCTCGGCTATGTGAAATGCGAAGAAGTCATCACCTCCGACTTTGTGCTCAATGGCAAATACACCATAGACTTCGCCGGCAAACAATATCCCGCCAACGCCATGCTTCAGCCGCCATTCGATCCAAAAAACGAAAAGATCATGGTTTGAGCGGGCCCAAGATGCCAAGACGGAACACACTGAAACCAACAAAGTTGCTTCCTTGGATGTAACGGGTGATTCGGGGTCATTCCGGGCGCATGACAAAATTCTTCGGCTGAGTTCTCATTAACACCCAACTTTAGTTGGGTGTTAATACTGCCGGGCACAGGGAAACCGTTTTAACGGTTTGCCGGACTCGGGGCTTATCTTCCGTGGCGGAACCGTACCATTCTGGCTCATGTCTCTCCATTCCTATTCTCGCGTTTGGATTCGCTGCTGGAACGCTCCGGGTTGAAGTGGCACGACGACAAAAACGGTTCAAACGGTTAGATCTCCTCAGACGGCGTCGGCACCCAACTGAAGTTGGGTGTTAATGAGATGGGAAAGGCAGAGAGATTCGTATATAGGTTCATATACAGAAATCTGTCGAATCCCCCGGAAATGACGCCTCGGAAGAATCCTGTCCTGCGCCGGGTCATTCTTTCCCGGTCGAAAATAAGATGCCCAGAGAACTCGAATCGGGGTATACTTGGCAGTTCAGCCAACCATGAGCGATGTCACCCACATACTTCAAGCCATCGAAAACGGTGACCCCAAGGCGGCTAATGAGTTGCTCTCTCTTGTCTATGACGAACTGCGAAGAGTGGCGGCCCACAAAATGGCCAACGAAGCATCGAGTCATACGCTCCAACCAACGGCACTGGTGCATGAAGCCTGGCTCCATCTCGGCGGTGACAAACAGCCGACCTGGAAAAATCGCGCACATTTCTTCGGCGCGGCCGCGGAGGCAATGCGACGCATCCTGGTGGATCGAGCTCGTGAAAAAAAGGCGCTGAAACGCGGGGGCAACCTTCAGCGCGTGGACATGGATGCCCTGGATCTGCCGTCGCCTATGCCGGACGATGAGTTGCTGGCCTTGGATGAAGCGCTGGAGCGTCTGGCAACGGTGGACACCCGAGCTGCGGAGATGGTGAAGTTCTGTTTTTTCGTCGGGTTGACGCAGGAGGAGGCGGCGCGCGAATTGGGGGTGTCTTTGAGCACGGCGGAACGGGTTTGGGGATTTGCCCGATCGTGGCTGTTGCGCGAGATGAAGAATAGACGGGAGACGTCGCCGCCGATATGAGGAGGCGGATTCCACGATGAGAATCCACCCTCGTGACCTCGGCGATACAAGGTTCTTCAAAAAGACTTTTGAGGGGATTTGCGGCTGGATTCCGCATGAACAGGTCGAAGGGCGCAGTGCCTTCACAAACTGATTGTGGCAAACGCGGATCGAATTATTGAACTCCTCCATGAGGCCAAAGCCCGGCCTGCGGGTGCGGAGCGCGAGCGATTCCTGGCCGAGGCATGCGGGGATGACGCGGCACTTAAGGAGCAAATCGTCTCGCTGCTCGAGGCGGCTAGGGAGGAAGGTGAGTCCGATTTCCTCAGGAACATTCCACTCAATCGCCAGGCAATCGTGTTGACGGAGAAACCCGGCGACAGGATTGGCCGCTACAAATTGCTGGAACAAATCGGCGAAGGCGGCTGCGGCGTGGTTTACATGGCTGAGCAGCAAGAACCGGTGCGACGCCGCGTCGCGCTCAAGGTCATCAAGCTCGGCATGGATACGAAGTCGGTCATCGCCCGCTTCGAAGCGGAGCGGCAGGCGCTGGCCTTGATGGACCATCCGAACATCGCCAAGGTGCTGGACGGCGGTGCAACACAAACCGGTCGGCTTTACTTCGTGATGGAACTGGTGCGCGGCGTGCCCATCACGGAGTTTTGCGATGTGGGGAGACTTACGATCAGGGCACGGCTCCAATTGTTTGTGCAGATATGCCAGGCCATCCAACACGCGCACCAGAAGGGCATCATCCATCGCGACCTCAAGCCCTCGAACATTCTCGTCACGGTCAACGACGGCGCGCCCGTGCCCAAGGTGATTGACTTCGGCATTGCCAAGGCCACGGGCCAGACTCTCACAGACAAGACGGTTTTCACCCAGTTTCATGCGTTCCTCGGCACGCCGGCCTACATCAGTCCCGAGCAGGCGGAGATGAGCAGTGGGGACGTGGATACGCGCAGCGACATTTACAGCCTGGGCGTGCTCCTCTATGAACTGCTCACGGGCTGCACGCCGTTTGACGGAGAAGAGTTGCTGCGCTCCGGGCTGGACGAGATGCGGCGTGTCATTCGCAACGACGAACCGCTGCGACCCTCCACCCGGTTGGACACTCTGAGGCTGGCGGAGGCCACTGTGTTAAGCGGGAAACGGCAGGTGACTGTCCCCGAATTGGCCGGCGACGCACGGGGCGATCTCGATTGCATCGTCATGAAGTGCCTGGAGAAGGACCGCTCGCGGCGTTACGAAACGGCCAACGGTCTCGCGATGGATATTCAACGCCATCTCAACAACGAGCCAGTGAACGCGCGGTCGCCCAGTGGCCCTTACCGTCTGCAGAAGTTAATTCAGCGAAATAAACTTGCGTTCGTGGCAACGGCGGCAATCGTCCTGGCCCTGCTGATTGGCGCGGTGGTGAGCACCTCGCAGGCCATTCGAGCGACGCGGGCCGAACGGGAACAGATGGGACTCCGCCGGCAAGCCGAGACCGGCAATCGTGACCTTCGCGACACGGTCAGCCTGCTCGAACTTCAGCGCGCCGAAGACCTGTTCCGGGTGAATGACGCTCCCGTTGGCGTGGCGCACCTCGCCGCGATGTTGCGGCGCGATCCTTCCAATCACATCGCGGCGAGTCGCCTCGTTTCCGCATTGGTCGATCGCAACTGGGCCCTACCGGCTGCCCCACCGATGCGGCACCGGGACCGCGTCATGACTGCCAGTTTCAGCCCGGACGGACTCCACGTGCTGAGCGCCAGCTGGGACAAGACCGCGCAAACCTGGGATGTTGCCACGGGACAATTGCTCACCACCGTTCGCCACGATGATCAAATTTTCTCGGCGCGCTATACCCGCTCGCATAGCCGCTTCGTGACTGCTTCGGCCGATGGCACCGCGCGCATTTGGAGCGCAACGAATGGTACGCCTCTCACGCCACCGCTTCGCCACAAGGCGCAAGTTTATTGGGCCGAATTCAGTCCGAACGAACAGAGCGTGGTCACTGCCTCCGCTGATAAGACGGCGCGAATTTGGGATTCGAGGAGTGGCGAATTACGGCAAGAATTGCGCAACCACGATACCGGGGTGCTCCTCGCACGGTTCAGCCCAGACGGCAGGCGCATCGTGACCGGCACTGAATCTGGAGCAATCCGAATCTGGCGCGCAGATACCGGCGAAGCATTGTTTAGCCTCGAGGGTCACCGTGGACGCATCAATGCATTGGCGTTCAGGCCGGACGGAAACGCGGTCGCATCGGCCAGTGACGACCAGACCGCCCGACTTTGGAATGCAACCGACGGTCAGCCCGTGTGCGCTCCACTCCGTCATAACAACCATGTGACTCACGCGGTATTCAGTCCCGACGGACGGGTGGTGTTAACGACTTCAAAGGACGGCGCTGCCCGGTTGTGGAACACGACGAATGGCTTTCCCGAGGGCCAACCACTTCGGCATGAAGGCGACGTCGTCTTTGGAGCATTCAGTCCCGACGGAGAGATGGTGGTCACCGCATCGAATGACAACTCAGCTCGGCTTTGGAGCGTGCGCTCTGGGATGCCCTTTTGCCAACCGCTTCGTCAGTACGAACGAGTGACCCACGCCGAATTCGACCCGGCCGGAGTGCGGCTGGTGACGGCGGCTTATGACCAAACGGTGCAGGTTTGGAACATCCAGCCACGCCGCTTTCTCGGGATCGGGATACGCCATGAGAAGCATGTCATGATGGTGGCCTTTGATCCGCGCCAGGACTCAGTGCTCTGCGCTTCCGTCGATCAGACGGCGCGGCTGTGGAACGCGCGCACCGGCCAGCAGTTGGGTCAACCGATGCATCATCAAGGTGCGGTGCGCTCCGCGGAGTTCAGCGCAGACGGCTGGCGAATCGTCACAGCTTCGGAAGACGGCACGGCGAGCGTGTGGGACTCGAGCACAGGCCAGGTTATTGCCGGTCCACTTCAGCACGCGAAGACTGTCTGGTCCGCGCAATTCAGCCCGGATGGAGAGCGGGTGGTCACTGCGTCTGAGGATGGAACCGCGCGGCTCTGGGACGCGCGCACTGGCAAACCCTTGACGGCACCGCTGGAGCACGGCGCTATAGTGAGGGTTGCGCGCTTCAGCCCTGATGGCCGATGGGTCGTCACAGCTTCAGAAAACTGGAGCGCCCGAGTGTGGGATGCTCAGACAGGGCAACCGGTGACTGACCGCCTGCCGCACCTTGATTGGGTGGAGTGGGCCGAGTTCAGTCCCGACAGTCAACGCGTGGTCTCAGCGTCCAGGGACAACACCGCGCGCATTTGGGACGTGCGTACGGGCAAACCGATTGGGTCTCCATTGCAGCACACGCATACGGTGACGAAGGCTGTCTTCAGCCCGGACGGCCGCCGCGTAGCGACTGCGTCGGTGGATCGAACAGCCCGTGTATGGGACACGAGCACCGGTAGGGCGCTGACCAATCCCTTGACGCACGACGGAACCGTCTCGCAAGTGTGCTTCAGTCCAGACGGACGGCGGCTCTTGACTTCGTGTTGGAGTGACGCGTCGCGTCTGTGGGATGCAAACACCGGCCGCCCGCTGACTGAATGGCTTGGCCTTGGCTCTATTTCGTGCTTCGACTCGACGGGCCGGCGAATTGTCAGTGGGGCGTATAGCGGGACCGTTTGCGTGTGGGATGCGCCGCCAGTGCCGACCCCAGTGCCGCTGTGGTTCATGGCGTTGGCTGAAGCGGTGGCGGGCACGCGATTGAGTGCGCTTGGCAACGCCGAATTGGTTTCGCGCGGGGAACTTGACGAAGTGGCCCGGCGACTGGCAAGCGTGAGCGAGGGCGATTTTTACGAGCGCCTGGGTCGTTGGTTTCTGGCGGACCCAACGCAGCGGCCCGTGTCCCCTTTTGAGTCTCTCCAACAGGGCATTTCAAAAATTGCGCCAGCGGCGAAGCAATGAGCGACGTCACCCGCATCCTTACTGCCATCGAGCAAGGCAACGCCAAAGCGACCGACCAATTGCTATGCTCGGTGGCAGCCTGCTTGGACAAAAGAAATTTTCCCAGGCGGAGACGTTACTGCTTTCCGGCTATGCCGGAATGAAGCAGCGAGAAGGCAAGATCCTCGAGAACGGCAAAAATCGTCTGCCAGAGAGTCTTCAGCGCCACGTGCAACTTTACGAAGCTTAGGCTTCGAGGCGACGGTCGTTCCTCGAAGCCCTGATCCGACGGCAATTCTTTGATATCTGCCGTGTATCACTCCGCCATCAGCCAAAAGTATTTGAGGGGTTTCGACCGGCCAATCCGCATGACTGGTTGAAACAACGTCATACTTATGAAAAAATACGGCTCAAACCGAAACGATCGAATTCCTAACTCCTTAGTGCCCCGAACACAAACCTTTGTGCTCGGTGTGTCTTTAATATGCGCCGCTTCCGGCAGTCTCATGGCGCAAACGCCGTGTCCTGGCGTGAATAGCTTCGCGACGGGTCTGGTCGCTCCAAGCAAGATCATCCAAACCGCGCGAGGCAATTTCATCGTTGCCGAAGCCGGACCTCCAATGACGAACCACGGGCGGGTTTCCATCGTGGATCAACAGGGCAACCGGCGAACGCTGTTGGATGGTTTGCCGTCCGCTCGAACCTTCGTCGGAGATTACAACGGAACGACCGGCATCTATCTGCAAGGCCGGACGCTTTACGTCCTGAATGGGCAAGGCGACGTCACGTTGGCCGGTCCGGTTCAGGGAACCGAAAGGGCCAATCCCACGCCCGCTTCGCCAATCTTTAGCTCAATCCTGGTCGTTCATTTCAGCGCGGCGGCGGAAGACACGACGTCGGGCATAACATTCACGTTGGCCGATCATCAGGCTTTGAAATCAGGCCAGACCTTGATCCGATTGGATGCCGAGGGTCATCGGATCGTCATCGAACTCTTTGCTGATTTCCCGGATTACGCGCCCGAGCCGCGCCCTAATTTCGCGGACAACGTCCGGCACTCGCATCCTTACGGCATCGTGGCGGACGATGAATTCCTTTATGTCGTGGACGCGGGTTTCAACAAAGTGCGGAAGCTGGAGATCGCTTCGGGAGCGGAACAGACCTTGACGAGTTTTCCACCGACGCCAAATCCAGGGAATGGCCCGCCGTTCATGGAGAACGTTCCGACCACCATTCGCTGGAACGGCGATCAACTCCTCGTGACGTTATTGAGTGGCGCTCCGTTCATTCCCGGTCTCTCGCAAGTGCGCCAGGTTGATCCCGTAAGCGGAGCAAATAGTACGGTTATCCAGGGCCTCAGCGCGGCGGTTGACGTGATTCCTCTCACCAGCGACGATGCGTCAGCGGGATTTCTCACGCTCGAATTCGATTTGAACTTTCCTGCGCCGGGTCCCGGACGGCTCCAGTTTTTCTCCGGGGTTGGCGCTAACCCGGTCGTATTGGCGGGCTGCCTCACCACCTCGACCAGCATGATCCTTGATCGGAAGAGCGGCCGTGTGGTGATCACGGAATTGGCCACAGGCCGGCTGGTAACGCTGGAATTGCCTTGAACGATAGAATTGGAAATCTTCAACCGGGCGGCGTCTGTATTTCGTGGAATAGCCACGCGCGTGCGTAAGCCCACCAGCGTGTGGCGGTGGCTTTGGAGATTCCAAGGACCTCGGCGGCTTCTTCGATCTTCAAGCCGACGAAGTAGCGGAGTTTTACCAACTCAGCTTGTTGAGGTTCCAGCGTGGCGAAGCGATCCAGGGCGTCATTGAGCGCGAGCAATTGGTCGTCGGGCACGGGGCTGGCAATTTCAAGCTCATCCACATCCAAATGAGCGGCGCCCGCTCCGCGCCGCTGTGTATGTTTGCGCCGGGCGCGAGCGATCAAAATGCGGCGCATCGCCTCGGCGGCGGCGGCGAAGAAGTGCGCGCGGTTCTGCCATGATTGAGCGGGTGGGGCCACGAGCTTGAGCCACGCTTCGTGGACAAGCGCCGTCGGCTGAAGGGTGTGACCGGGCCGTTCACCGGCCATCTTGTGCGCCGCCATACGACGCAGTTCATTGTAAACGATGGGCAGCAATTCGTCGGTGGTTTTGGCGTTGCCTTGCTCGATCTCCGTGAGGATTCGGGTAACGTCGTTCATGTTACGGTTGACGCGGAGAGCTAGCGGTTTGGCGATTCCTCCCATCGCGCAGTGTCCCAGAACTTCACGGTGTGATCGCGGCTTCCAGAGGCCAGTCGCTGGCCGTCGGGGCTGAAAGCGAGGCTCATGATGGCGCCCGTATGACCCCGCAATATGCGCCGCGGCTTCCAGGACTTCGCATCCCAGATCCTTATAGTCGTATCTTCACCCGCGGTGGCGAGCCACCGGCTATCGCGATCCAGCGCCACGGCCCAGACTTCGCCCTTGTGTCCAGGCAGGGTTTCCAGTTCCTGTCTGGTCTTCGCATCCCAAATCCTCACGGTGTTCCCTTTCCCTCCCGTAACCAGGCGCTGGCCGGTGGGGCTGAAGGCCGCACGCTCGCCATAGCCTAACACGCATGCAGGCAGAAACAACCCCGGCTCTCGCGGTTGCCCCAACTGCTCTGGTTCCCATGCCCACACCTTGACCGATCCGTCGGAACTCGCCGTGGCCAGACGCCGACCGTCCGGGCTGAACGTCATGCCCCAGATATTAAAGCCATGCCGGCCGAGGATGCCAACATCCTCGCGGGTCCGAGAATCCCACACTTTCACACTGAAATTCGGCCCTTCGCGAAGTACATAACGCCCCGTTGGATCGAAGGTCACGCAGAAGAGAAAGACCTTTTCCTGGATCGTGAAAAGTTCCTGACCAGTCAGGGGATCCCAGGCAATTATTGCGGCGCTTCGCTCAGCGGTTAACGTGGCTGCGGCCAGCTGTCGGCTGTCGGGACTAAAAGCGACGTGAAAGACACATCCCGGAAGGCGAAGGATGCGAGTGTTCGTGCCGGTTTGCGCATCCCAGAGCCGCACGCTGTTGTCCCAACTGCCGGAGGCTACCAGGTGACCGTCAGGACTGAAGGCCACGCTCCAGACTTCGTTGTCATGTTTGCAGGTCAGGGATTCCATCGCTTCGTCCGGGCGCAGCGGCGTGGCGTCCCATATCTGAATGGTCCCATCTGCGCCGGCCGAGACGAGCCGCTGGCCGTCCGGGCTGAACGCCACGCAATGGCACATGGCCGTGTGGCCCCGGAGGTCCAGGATATCCCGACCGGTCAATGGGTCCCACAGCTTGACCGTCTTATCCTCCACCCCGCAGGAGGCGAGGCGCCCGCCAAGACTGGAGGTAAGGCCGGAAATGATTCCACTATGTCCTAGCCAGCTCCGCAGCACCGTCCCAGTCGTTGGGTCCCAGACCTTCAACGTCCGGTCAAAACTTGCGGTCGCCAGCCATCGCCCATTCGGCCCGAACGACACGGCGCTGATTCGTTGGCTGTGCTTACGCGCGCTGCGAAGGAGTTTACCGGTTCGCGCATCCCAAATCCGCAGGACTCCTCCCCAACTCCCCGTGGCCAAGAGCTCGCCATTGGGGCTGTAATTCACGCACGTCGGTGCGATCTCGTGTTTATCATTCAGCCGGCCGACCTCCGTGCCGTTGTCGGCGTCCCAGACGGTGGCTGTCCCATCTCCGCGGTCGGCGGTCAAGTGCCGGCCGTCTGGAGTGAAGGCCACTGCGTAACTCATGCCGTTGTACTCTCCGGCAGGTCCAGGCCAGCAAAAAATTTCCCGGCCCGTGACCGAATCCCAATACCGGACCGTCCGGTCCGCGCCAGCCGAGGCAAGGTACCGACCATCGGGGGGACGAAAGGCCACGCTGAATACATAATTTGTGTGGCCAACGAACCTCTGAATCACCTTCCTGGCCGACAGGTCCCAAAGCTTAACCACTCCATCCTTGCACGCCGCGGCGATTTGCTGGCCAGAGGGATGGAATGCCACGCTGTAAACCTCGTTCGTATCTTGCAGAACGACAGCCCCGACTCGGCCGAGCCGGTTGAGATACTCCCACTCCCAACCCCGAAGGTCGTTTGGGCACTTCTCGAGAAATTTGAGGGCTCCACTCAAATTATCCAAAGACAATTCGTGATGAGCCAGAGTGATGAGGTGAAAGTAGGAGTCAACCCGCTCGCGCTTCAGCGTCTGCTCCAGTTCTCCCCTGGCCTGGGTCTCGGCTAGCAGCGCGTTTGCCGTTTTCCGCTCGGCTCGCATCGCGCGAATCGCTTGCCCTGTGCTCACGAGCGCACCGAGGATAAGCACAACTAGAAGCGCCGCCCCCGCTCCGAACCCAAACTTGTGCCGCCGAACCGTTTTCTGAAACTCATAAAGCCGGCTCGGTGGACGAGCGACAACAGGCTCGTTGCTCAAATGGCGGTGGATGTCCATAGCCAGTCCATTGGCCGTCTCGTAACGGCGCGTGCGATCCTTCTCCAGCGCCTTCATCACGATCCAGTCCAGGTCGCCGCGAATAAGATGAATGAGCCTGGGCGGTTCGGCGTGACGGCGACTGGCCACGATGGTGAGGTCGGCCGCCAGCAGGGTGCTCAGTCGAGTGGAGGGACGCACCGGTTCCTGCTCGCGGATGATACGGCGCATCGCGTCCAGTCCGGCGACCATCAAATCTTTGGCGTCGAAAGGCGTCTGGCCAGTGAGCAATTCGTAGAGCAGCACGCCGAGCGCGTAGATGTCCGTGCGCGTATCAATGTCGAGGCTGGTCATCAGAGCCTGCTCCGGACTCATGTAGGCGGGCGTGCCGAGGAATTGCTCGAAGGCGGTAAAGACGGTCTTGTCTGTCAGGCGCTGACCGGTGGTGGCCTTGGCGATCCCGAAATCAATCACCTTGGGAGATCCGGGTGAACCGGGTTCGCCGATGGTGACGAGGATGTTCGATGGTTTAATGTCGCGATGGATGATGCCCTTCTGATGCGCGTGTTGGATGGCCTGACAGATTTGCGTGAAAAGTTGCAACCGTTTTTCGGTGGGAAGATTGTTCTGGTCGCAGTAGTCCGTGATTTTGATGCCGCGCACCAGTTCCATCACGAAGTAAAGCCGGCCCGTCTCCGAGGCTCCCGCGTCGAGCACCTTGGCGATGTTCGGATGGTCCATGAGCGCCAGCGCCTGGCGCTCGGCTTCGAAGCGCGCTATCACCGACTTCGTGTCCATCCCCAGCTTGATGACCTTGAGCGCGACACGGCGGCGGACCGGTTCTTCCTGTTCGGCCATGTAAACGACGCCGCAACCACCCTCGCCAATTTGCTGAAGCAGTTTATATCGCCCGATTCGGTCACCGGGTTTCTCGCTCAGCCCGGTGACGACTAAAGTTGATCCGTCGCTGGCAGCCAGACCTGTCGGCGGTTGTTCCAGAAAATCACCGGCGCTCTCACTGGCGCTAAGCAAGGCCTCGACGCGCCGGCGCAGGGCGGGGTCTGTCCTGCAAGCGCCATCGAGATAAGACGCGCGAGCTTCAGGCGTCGCGTGCCGAAGCGCCTCGGTAAACACGCCTTGTTCCGGGGAGATGGGCTTCATGGGGTTCGGTTCATTGCCCATACACCCGTTATTTAGCAGGAAAACGGCTCGCGACACACGAAAGAACGGAAAGAAAATATTCGTGAGCCTTTTTGCCGGGTTTCGGCTCATGAGTGATTGAAAGGGAAAGACCCTTCACAAACGCAGATCCGATGCAGCCTCGGCTGGCTGCGTCGGATCTCAAAACAGAAACAGCGAACAGAGAAAGTAAAACTTACATGAAAAAAAATATCATCTATCTGCAAATGACTGGCCTCTTCCTGGCGGCAGCGCTACAGGGCGCCTTAGCGGCAGAAATGCCCTTCCGAGGCTCCTTCCAAGCCATTGAAACCCACGAAGTTCAATTCCCCACATTGACTGTCGCCGGGATCGGCGCGGGAAACGCCACGCAACTTGGTAAATTCACCATGATTTACGATGCAGTGGTTAACCTCGTGACGCGCGTGGGCATCGGGTCCTTTGAATTCATTGCTGCCAATGGAGACCGCGTCTTCGCTGACAGTCTCGGACAGTCGGCTCCGACGGCTACGCCCAATGTCGTTTCCATTGTGGAAATTTTGACCATTACCGGGGGAACTGGCCGGTTCGCTGATGCGACTGGGACTGTGATCTCGACGCGATTGCTCGACCAGGTCACCGGCGACACCTCCGGTTCTTTCGACGGAACGATCGGCATTCACCAAGCGAACTGATCCTTGCACAAGGGCGGCAGAGAGCGGCGGCGTGAAAACTGTCGCTCTTTTTGTTGAGCCGCCAGCCAACGGTTCAGAGGTCGGCTTCAGGGGGATCGGTCAGCGGGAGATACCACCACAGAAAAAGCAAATATTTAGTGAGCCTTTTTGCCGGGTTTTGGCTCATGACAGGGTGAAAGCGCATTAGATTATGAAAAAACTATTCTCGGTCCGGAGAATAATTCTCGCGGGCAGTCTCCTGCTGCAACTGAACACCCTCTGTTTCCACTCGCGCGGCGCGGCGGGGGACGTGGCCCCGTCCTTTGATCCTGGCTCAGGCGTCAATGGCTGGGTGAACGCCATTGCAGTGCAGGCCGACGGAAAGGCGATCATTGGCGGACAGTTCAACACGGTCAAAGGCCTCGCGCGCATAAACGTCGCCCGGCTCAATGCCGACGGTAGCGGTGACAGCAGTTTCAACGAGACTGGAGTGTTGGGTGGCGCTGTTTCTTCGATCGCGTTGCAGTCGGATGACACGGTGCTGGTTGGCAGCGACGGAATCTTTCGCCTTAATTCCAACGGGAGTCGAGACACCAATCTCAATGCGATCATTGGCACAGTTTATTTTGATGAGGAAGGGAACTCCCACTTCTCCCCGGACGGGCACAGGCACCAACCTCTGGCTTTCGAATTCCTGGTCATCCGTCGCGCAAGCTGCCGTCACGAACGTCGGCCAAATCTACGTGGCCGTTCCCGCAACCATCGGATCGACCTTTTTTCGGCTCAAGTCGCAATAGACCGGAAATCTTTTTTGAGGGGTTTCGACTGCCCAATCCGCATGACTCTTTGAAAGCGCATGTTATGAAAAAATTCAACCGGGCCAGAACAGTCATTCTCGTGGGCGGACTGCTGCTGCAACTGAGCACGTTCTGTTTCCAGTCGCGCAGCGCGGCGGGGGATGTGGACCTCTCCTTTGATCCTCCTTTGGCGTCAATGGCCCGGTGAACGCCGTCGTGTTACAGCCCGATGGAAAGGTGATCATCGGCGGGGAGTTCACCAAGGCCTCGCGGATCACATCCACTGAAAGCAAACGTACTCACAAAAAAACAACAATGAAAATATACATTAAGAATCTGTTCCTCCTGCCCGCGCTGATCGCTGGTCTCGGCTTAATACCGGCGGATCGGCTGACGGCGCAAACCTTCACAACCCTGCATAGCTTTTCTGGCGGCAGCGATGGATCGGGTCCGCAGGCTGGATTGATTTTGTCCGGCAACACGCTGTATGGGACGACGGTGACTGGCGGCAATCCAGGCGCGGGCACAGTATTCGCCCTCAACACCGACGGTACGGATTTTACGGCCCTGCATGGTTTTACTGGGGGCGGTGACAGGGGTAATCCATATGCCGGATTGATTTTATCCGGCGACACTCTGTATGGGACGGGGGTTGCCGGTAATGGCATGGTGTTCGCTGTCAATACCAACGGCACGGGTTTTACGAACCTGCATAGTTTCACGGCACTCATTAATTCTACCAACATTGGTGGGGCTAGTCCGTTTGCCGGATTGATCTTATCGGGAAACACTCTTTATGGGACGGCGCGTACTGGCGGCGGTTCGGGCAATGGCACGGTGTTCGCCGTCAACATCGACGGCACGGGCTTTACGAACCTTTATCATTTTACGGCAAGCTCTGGTGCTCCTCTTACCAACAACGACGGAGCTAGTCCGTCTGCCGGATTGATTTTATCGGGCAATACTCTGTTTGGAACGGCGAATAGTGGTGGAAGTTTGGGTTATGGGACAGTGTTCGCCGTCAACACCGATGGCACAGGTTTCACTAACCTGCATAGTTTCAATTGGAGCGACGACGGGGCTTATCCGCATGCGGTGATCTTATCAGGCAATACACTATTTGGGACGGCGAACAATGGCGCTTCGGGCGGAGGCACGGTGTTCGCCGTCAATACCGATGGCACAGGTTTTACTAACCTGCATGTTTTTGCGGCAGCGCCAAATTCTACCAACATCGGTGGGGCTAGTCCGTTTGCTGGTTTGACTTTATCGGGCAATACCCTCTATGGGACGACACTCGGAGGCGGCAATTCGGGTAAAGGTACAGTTTTCGCCGTCAACACCGATGGCACGGATTTTACAACCCTGTATACTTTTAGTGCCACATCGGGTCCTGCTTCTACGAATAGCGACGGAGCTAGTCTGCGCGCTGGATTGATCTTATCAGGCAACACATTGTACGGGACGGCAGATCGTGGCGGCACTTCGGGTTATGGCACGGTATTCAGTCTTTCGTTGGAGTCAGTTGGTGTGCCACAACTGACAATAATTCCCTCCGGAGCGAATGTTATTTTGACGTGGGCGACCAATGCCACGGGATTTATTTTGCAATTCACCACGAACCTGGTTTCCCCCATAGATTGGAGCACCAACTCTCCCGCCCCGGTCGTCGTCAACGGGCAAAACACCGTGACCAATCCGGCCTCAGGCGGACAAACGTTCTTTCGGCTAAAGTCGCAGTAAATTGTTACAATACTCCGACCCGCCCAAGGAAAACTAAACAAAAAAAAGAAAGGATTTTTGTGGCGTTTCCGCCTTGCGCCTTCACCATGCAATAAGACGAAACTATGCTGCCACATCCGCCCTTGAAGAGTCACTATGATAGCAGCGAAACGAAGCTGGAATTCGTGAAGCGGCTTTTCAATTGCGGCGCCAAATATTACGATTTCATGGAGGACTGGGGCTCTTTTCGAACTGGCGCCTGGTATCGCCGCAGTGCGCTCGAACGTCACGGCTTGCATCCGGGTCAGCGTCTGCTGGACGTGGCTTGTGGGACGGGGTTGGTGGCCACTCAGGCGATGAAGATTCTCGGCGGCGCGGAGAATATTACCTGCCTGGATCAAAGCGAAGGCATGCTAGCCGTCGCGCGCAGGAAGTTGGCTGCGCGCTTTCTGTGTGCTCGTGCCGAGCAGATTCCGCTCCCGGACGATTCCTTTGAATTTCTCACCATGGGTTATGCGCTTCGCCACGTCGCGAATCTCGAGGAGACTTTTCTGGAGTATCGTCGTGTTTTGGTGCCTGGGGGCAGACTGCTCATTTTGGAGATAACAAAACCAGCCCGGCCGATACCGGCATTTCTGTTTCGGGCTTACTTCGGACACTTGTTTCCGTTCCTCGCCCTGCTCTTCACGCGTAGCCGTCATGCGCGCGATATGGCGCAGTATTACTGGGAAACGATGGAGGTCTGCGTCCTTCCCACGCGCATCCTGGAAGCTATGCGGAGCAGTGGACTGCGGGAGGTCAAATGCAGCACCCGCTTCCAGCTCTTCACAGAATACACCGCGGTGAAGCCTTAATAAAGTCTGCGGGAAGTGGTGATTTGCACCGGGGTTACGGCCGGAAAGGTTTGAGCGGCCGCTCGAGACGTTCCTGAAACATCCAGTTCGCCCAACGAGTATAGTAGTCGCTCTGCGTGGAATCTCGAGCGATCCTCTCCCTCACGCGGCGAAAGCTCTCGCCGGGAACCGATTCGAGGGCGTCTTTGGAGCCAATGCGGTTGCCAGAGAGCGATTCAGCCAGGTCGGCCAGCCAGCCCGGTACCGGGACGGGCGGACGTAAGAGACCCAATTCCCAAATTTTTATGGTGCCATCGAAGGAACCTGTGAGGAGTCGCTGCCCGTCCGGACTAAAGTCCGCGCGACGAACCTCTTTCTTATGGAAGAAAGGCTCAGAGACAAGGTGCCCAGTACGGGCATCCCAAATCCTGGCCGCGCCATCGGTGCAGACGGTCGCGAGAAAGTGACCGTCCGGGCTCCATGTGACGGTCCATACCCGGCCCGGATGCCGCATCGGCTCAGAAAGGAGTTGACCAGTGCTGGTCTCCCAGACACGGGCGATGCCCGAATCAGTACTCGTAGCAATAGCCTGACCATCTGGACTGAAGCTTGCCCACAAAACCGGGCCTTCATGCCGAAAGGGCGGAAGGACGGCCTTACCGGAAGCGGCATCCCACAGCCGGACGGTACCGTCCGAGGAGGACGAGACCAGCAGGCGGTTGTCTGGACTGAAAGCGGCGACCCAGCATGTTCCATCATGGTTCAACGGCCCAAGAAGCAGCGCGCCGTCGGGCACTGACCAGACTCGAATCGTGCCATCTATGCAACTTGTGGCGAGCCGATGACTATCGGTGCTAAAGCTTACCTTTAGTGGAACACCAGAGTGAGCTAACGGTACTCCGATAGCTTTCCCATTGCGGCCATCCCACAACCGGACGGTACGGTCGCCGGAAGCGGTGGCCAGCAGGTTGCCGTTTGGGGAGAAACTGCAGTAGTCCAGTGGTCCATTGTGAACAAGTGGGGGGGAGAGCGGTTCACCGGTTTCTCCGTTCCACAGGCGGGCGGTGGAATCTTGCGAGGCGGTTGCAAAACACCTACCGTCAGGGGCCCACTTTCCTACAAACAATGTTTGCACTGCTTTTCTGGGCGGCACGAGCGCCGTTCCAGAGTGCGCGTCCCACAATCGGAGTACCGGGCCATTTTCCGTTTCGGACGTGGATAAAATGCGATCGCCAGAAGGGCTCCATGCCGCCTCCCACACCAGTCCGCCCGCCTGAAGCGTGAGCGGTTGCGCCGTTCCCATTTCCACCGACCAAATTCGCACTGTTCGATCCTGGGAAGAAGTCGCGACGATTTTACCGGCCGGATGCAGCTTTGCATTGACAACCCATCCGTCATGGAAGAAAGGCTCCATTCGGGGGCGTCCGGTATTATGGTCCAGAAAGGTCATGCGATCACTGCTCGGTTGCGAGAACAGCAGCGCCGTCAGAGATGCATCTTTCACCCAATTAAACTGCGCCTGGCCAAAGGGAGAGCCGCAATCCTGACCGGTGCGAAAGTTGAAGACCTCGTATCGGATATCCTCATAAGTGGTGGTGATTAGGCTGTCTTCGTTGCCAACGAACACAATCTCTCCAGCTCTGGCAAGGAACTCAGGTTCGCACACTCCCGTGAGCGTGCTCATTACCCAGATTTTCCTGCCGGACAAACAGGCCAGCCAATGTCCATCTTCGGAGAAACGAAGGGACGCGGCCGATTCATTCAATTTGACAGGCGCAAACCTGGGTTGATTGCTCGTGGCGTCCCAGAGTTGAACGTGCGACCGCGTGGCCGTGGCCAACAGCCGGCCATGTTCGGCGAAGGCGAAGGTGTGAATTGCAGTCGAGAGACTCAATGGAGGTGCCAGCCATGCTCCTGACCCGCTATCCAGAACGGCGACCCTATTGGAATCGACATTGATTGCAATGAGCCGCCGATCCGGACCAATGAGCAGGTTGCGAACAGCCGATTGATCATTCAAAGGAGCCAGATTGCTCTCCAAGATGACCTTCTGGCTGTTCAGATCCCAGAGTCTCGCTTTCCGATCCTCAGAAAGAGTCAGCAAGCGTCGATCTTGATCCCCTAAAACGCAATGCGTCAGTTTTTCTGGATGGGCAAGCTCGATTTCCAATCGGCCGGACTGAACGTTCCACAGGCAAGCGGTTTTCTCGGAAATAGCAGCCAGACGTTCTCCAGTCACCCCGAAATCCAATGCATTGATGGGACCCTGATGAAGCAGTGGTGGAAGGAGCAAGACTGGAAAGTTGCACGATGAGAGGAGGGACAAAAGCCGCGCCGCGGCGGTGGAATCGCTGGGGTTCTTGCGGAGGAACTGGCTAAACCAGGCGATGGCCTCGCTACGTTTCCCCGCTCGCGCGGCATCGTCCGCCTGGCGCCAACGCAATTCGTAGAGGCTGCGCTGAAGGCTCAGATTGTACGACACCACCTCGCGGTTAGCCCGGCTTAAGCGATAGCTCGTGACCAGCTGGGCAACCAAAAAAGCCAGGGTGGCCACGGTTGCGATCACCAGCAGTACGGCACTTCCAGGGTTCCTCTGCATCCATTTCCTTACGCGTCCAACCCTGCCAATGGCGCGCGCCTGGATAGGCTCATTCCGAAGCCAGCGTTCCAAATCCTCGGCAAGCGCCTCGGCCGAACCGTAACGCCGCGACGGGTCCTTTTCCAGGCATTTGAGGCAAATGGTTTCCAAATCACGATCGGCCTGAAGGTCAACAGCCCTGGGTCGCTTTGGTTCCTGCTCCACAACCTGCTGCAAGGTCGCCAGAGGTGTGTCGGCCTGGAACGGAGGCCGGCCAGTGAGCATTTCGTAGAGAATAGCGCCAAGACTATACACATCCGCGGCAGTCGTGACTTGGCTCGATTTTCCGGCAGCCTGTTCCGGTGCCATGTAGCTCGGTGAGCCGAGCATAGCCCCGCTCAAAGTCGCTTGGTTGACGTCCTCCAGCCACTTCGCCAAACCAAAATCGCTCACCTGCGGTTCTCCCGCCGTGTCGAGGAGGATATTCCCCGGCTTCAAGTCGCGATGAAGAATCCCACGCTGATGGGCGAAGTGGACGGCGCGACAAACCTTCGCAAGCAAGGTCGCAGAGGCTCGATTAGAAAGGCGAGACCGAGGATCCGCGATTTTGGTAGTGAGAGTTCCTCCCTCGATGAATCTCATGCTGAAGAAGTGATTGCCCTTCAACTCATTCACCTCATATACCGGAACAATGTTTGGGTGCTCTAGGTGGGCCACCGCTTCCGCCTCTGCACGGAAACGCTTGATCTCCGTCTCGCTGGCGAACTGCCCGGTGAGGATCATCTTCAGGGCGACAATTCGATTGAGGCTTGTTTGCCGTGCCCGAAAAACGATGCCCATCCCCCCGTGCGCAATCTCCTCGATCAGCTCATAATCACCGAAACGCCCCAGGTTGGAATCGCGCCGGAAATTTGTACCTTTGGTATCTCTGGCTTCCACGCTTGGGTCATTCTCCGGCTCGAGCAACCCTGTCTGCAACAAACAACGGGGGCAGAGGCCGCTGGGGACAAAACGGCCGAGCGAAGTGCCGCATTTCTTGCAGATTCCTGCCTGGGGAGCTGGCGATCGCTGAGCGGTCACATCGGTAAGCATTACAGGAAATTTTGCGCCAAGTTACACCCTTTCAATCGAGTTATTCGGGTTCACTCGCTAACTACCTTCATCAGATACCGGATCTCATCATCGATTTGGCTGGGTAACGCCACCGTATGGGCTATTTCCTCACGCAACAGCTCTCGGTAGCGCAGGCGCAGACGGTGAGCAATCGTCTTGACGTTTGCAGTAGTAAGGCCGAACTGCTCGGCCAATCGTGGGTACGGAACGGAATCCGAGTCGCCCCAGAGATGTGCCTGCAAAGCTTCAAATAGATCCTGTCGTCCGGTCATCGCGAACTCTTCCTGAAGTCTGGCCAGTGCTGAGTTGAGCAAGGTTGCCGCCCAGCGCTGTTCGAAGGCTTTAGCCGGGTCCATCTCAGTTCCCGGTTCACAAAGATAGCGCTCCTCGGCATCTTTCTCGTCAAGCGAGATCAAACGACGGCCTCCTCCCCGCTTCTGTGCCTGCGCCCGAGAATTCTCGTTGCGCAGGAAATTTTCCACGGAGGTCATGAGGAAGCAACGAAAGCGGCCCCGATCGCGAGATGCTTTTGCGATATACTTCTTTTCCAGGAAGCCCGCGAAGAATTCTTGGGTGAAATCCTGCGCCTGTTCGGGAGAATGACCTCTTTTACGAATGAATGCGTAAACAGGAAACCAATAGCTGTGGCAAAGCCTCGACAAGGCTGCTCCTGCCAGCTCCGATCCTGCCTCCCCGGCAGCCAGCACCACACTCCAATGCGTGGTATGGAATTGTTTGGCCGCTTCAACGGGAAGTTCGGGATTCAAAGAGTCCATCACCCGCCTTTAAACGCCTTTAGACAAGGTTACCACAATATCCAGGAATCACTCGATTGCTCTCCATACATATCCAATGCCCCACGAATTGAAAGATGTTTTTAGAGAAGGGGAATTGTGACTTGGCGATCCGCCATTATTCTCTTTCTTCTAGCGTCTTGGCGCCTCCGCGTCTTTTCGTTGCTCTGTTCGCCGCCATGGTCCCATCCGTGCTTCTCCGTGCATCCGCGGTAAACCCCCTCTGGGCTTTGCCTTCTTCCATGTTAAACCAGCAACACTGCCAGGTGCTTAAAGCCGATGACTTCTGTGAAACAAGGCAAATTGACGAACAATGAAACAAGCGGTTATCCTTTCACAATGCTATCCAATTTGCCTCGATCCTGTTTGTTCATATTTCTGTTTCTGATTGTGCAGAAAATGCACCTCGAGGCTTCTGACTTTCCCGAAGGAAAGCTCAGCCCCACCGCACGTTTAAAAACCGTTCATCTGAAGGCTGCTCACGAAGATGCAGAACGGTTGCAAAAGTCGCGGAAAGCGCTGCCTCCTTTAAAGGGACTTCAGGATTACAGAGCAATTCTGCATGCTCACGCGGAGGACTCAGCTCACACAGGCGGAACACGGTCGGAGATGCTTGCCGACGCGAAAAAGGCGGGAGTCCAGGTCATTATGCTCACCGATCATTTGCGCCCACCTCGGGATTTCATGGATAGCTGGCGTGGACTTCATGATGGCGTACTATTCATTCCGGGTTCAGAGGCCAAAGGATTTCTCGTTTACCCCTCCAACTCCATCCTGGAGCGAATGGAGGCGCCCAAAGACGAACTGATCCAGGCAGTCACGGCTAACAACGGGCTAATCTTTCTATCTCATATTGAAGAAAGAAAGAATCACGCGATGGACGGGTTGACAGGATTGGAGATTTACAATCGACATTTTGATGCCAAGAAGGACATGGCAGGCTTAATCGCGCTCGCGATGAGGCTTCTGGATCCGAAGCAACTGGCCGAGTTGCAAGACGACGTTAGGCTTTATCCAGATGAAGTATTGGCTGCACAAGTCACTTATCAGGACGATTACATTCAAAAATGGGATACTGAAAGCCAGGTTCGCAGACTAACGGGTGTCGCCGCAAATGATTGTCACCATAATCAAATTATGATCGTCAAAATGGTGGATGAGGACACTGTGCTGGTCGGCACCAATGTGGATGAAGACAAACAGATGCGAAAAATGACGGCTGATTCCAAACCGACGATCCGTGAGCTGACCAAAGGTCATAAAGCCGGTGATATACTCGCAAAGGTGGATTTCGATCCGTATTATCGCTCCTTTCGGAATTCAGCCACCCATATCCTTGCACCCGAACTTACCGAACCAGCCATCCGTTCCGCTCTGCAGCAAGGACACGCTTTCGTAAGCCACGATTGGATGTGTGATGCCAGTGGATTTTCATTACAATTAACAAACGGGAAATCCAAGGACCACAACTTGATGGGAGACGAGGTTCAGTTCGGAGAGGGGCAGAAACTGGTGGCGCATTTTCCCGTCAGTTGCCATGCGCGACTTCTAAAGAATGGAAAAGTGGTGGCAGAGTCAGACGGAGACACTTTCGAACATGAGGTTGGAAGCGCTGCTGTTTACCGACTGGAAGCATGGCTGAAAGTGGATGGAGAAGATAGGCCATGGATTTATGCAAATCCGATTTACGTGCGGTGAGTGGCGTAAAATCAACGAGAACAGAGAACAATAATCTTGGCTTTGTCCAGCTCTGATGCAACGTTGAACCTATGAATTTCCCGAGCCGAGCTTTCTGTATAATTGGTTGGATGATGATCCTCCCTGGTTTTTGCCAGGGCGAGGAGTCTTCCGCCATATTCAAAGCAGGGGCCGCGCGCCGTGATGTCACACCCAAGGAACCAGTGCCGATGTGGGGTTATGGCGCGCGGCATGATGCTCTCTCGACAGGCATACTCGACCCGCTTTATGCCGCTGCAGTAGTTCTCCAGGCGGGCTCGAACAAGCTGGCTATCGTTGGGCTCGATCTGGGCCGTTCTCCTGCTGAGAGGTCCTTACAGACAATTCGTCAGCGCATCAAAACAGAGGCTGGCATTGATTATTCCTTCATCGCCGGCTCCCATACACACCACGGGCCTGTGCTTGAACTCACTGACGAGGCCGGCAAGGGGAAAGGAAAATTTGATGCCTCGATTCGTTATTACAAAGAAATGGAGGATGCCATTGCCGGGGCGATTATCGAAGCCAATAACAAGTTGGCGCCTGCCAGGATGGCGATTGGCACGACTCGACTCGAAGGGTTCAATCGCAATCGCCACACCAAAATCGAGCCTAAACCCAGCGATCAAGACCTCGAAGTGATGCGTTTTGACGATACCTCAGGCAAACCTATAGCCATTGTGGTGAATTTCACCGCTCATCCTACCATGATCTCTGCGGGGACTCTAAAATTCTCGGCGGATTATGTTGGAGCGATGAAAGCAACCGTAGAGAAGGAAATGGGCGGTCTGGCAGTTTTCATGCAAGGATCGGCGGGCGATCAATCGGTCAATGCCGGAACCAACTCGGGGTACCAGGCGTTTGGCCAGGCTTTGGGACGCGAGGTGATTAGATTGGCTTCCGGTCTCCAAACTGCCGAGGTAACTTCTCCTTCACTTATCGTCAAAGAAGAACGGTTCCAATTTAGTTCGAGAACCGATCTTTCTGACCCTCGAGTCAGGGCCGCTTACTCAGGAGCATTTTTTCCTGAACTGATTCCGAACTTTGTCGATGAATACGCGCAGGGAGTTCGACCCAGGCTCACAGTCGCGTTGCTCAACGGAGACATCGCGTTGGTGGGCGCGTCCGGCGAGTTTTTTAGCAATCATTCCATTCGTTTGAAAGAGAGGGCGCGCGTCAGGCAACTGTTCTTTTTTGGCTATTGCAATGGTTACCATCAGTATTTCCCCACAATTGAAGGCGTCGCGGAAGGCGGTTATGGGGCGGACAGCGGTGTTTCTCCCGTTGCAGTAGGCGGGGGTGAAGAAATGATGAATCGAGCGCTGGTCTGGCTATATCAAATGCGAGGCAAAATAAAATAGCCTCACGACTGTGTCTGTAAGGTGAGCTCCGTCGAACAACTTCGTCCCGAAAAAGAATACCATTCCAAGAAGGCGCCCAGTCGCATGTTTGACTTAAGCGTCTCGGATCTCGCGAAGGGTTTGGAGTGCGCCGTATCCCGGCGCTTTTCTTCTCTTTTCCTTTTGTCAAAAAGCTTCAACGAAAGGCCAATCCAAAGCGACGGAAAGCGTCGCACTCCAAACGCTTCGCGAGTTCGGCGCAAGCGGACTTGCCGCGCTGTGATCTTAGTAAGTATAATAACTTTTTTGCCCGTGGCATATGCCGCGAAGGCGCCGGGGTCTTCCACGGATTACGAGCGGGATATCAAACCGGTTTTGCGCCAGCGCTGTTACGCTTGTCATAGCCGGTTAAAACAAAAAGCAAACCTGCGGCTCGATGCCGGCGCGTTAATTCACAAAGGGGGCAAAGGTGGACCTGTGGTGTTGGCTGGCAAGAGCCAGGATAGCCAACTCATCAAGAGAGTGCTTTCAACGGATGAAGATGAACGCATGCCGCCCGAAGGCAAGCCGCTTACCAGCGAGCAGATTAATCTGTTACGCAACTGGATTGACGAAGGAGCTCATTTCCCCAAAGATGAAATCGTTCCTCAAACACCCGCGGAACACTGGGCCTTTCAACCCGTTCGCCAGCCTCCAATCCCCAGTGTAAAAAACAAACGGTGGGTACGAAACCCGATCGATTCGTTCGTGCTTGCGAAACTCGAACAGCGAGGATGGAAACCCGCTTTAAGCGCGGAACCGAGGGCTTTGTTACGCCGCGTATACCTGGACCTGATTGGATTACCCCCCACTCCTGCACAGCAGAAAAGTTTTATTCAAAGTGGATCCACGGAGCACCTGGACCAGGTTATCGACGATCTACTCAACCGGCCTTCCTATGGAGAACGCTGGGCGCGCCATTGGCTCGATGTCGTTCGTTACGCCGACAGCAACGGCTATGAACGCGATGCCGAAAAACCCTTTGTGTGGCGCTATCGCGATTACGTGATCAATTCGTTTAATGCCGACAAAACGTTCGATCGTTTCATCCTCGAGCAATTGGCGGGCGACGAAATCCCCGGAGCCTCCGGCGAGACGTTGATCGCTACTGGATTCCAACGCCTCGGTCATTGGGACGACGAGCCGGCCGATCCGGCAACCGATCGCTTCGATCAACTTGATGACATCGTGACCACCACAGCACAGGCTTTTCTTGGGTTAACACTTGGATGCGCGCGATGCCACGATCACAAATTTGAACCATTCACAACGCGCGACTATTACAGCATGGTCGCCGTGTTCAATCCGCTTCAGCGTCCCCGCGATGGACGCACCGAATTGACTGTGCCGGTCGGAACGCCAAAACAACTCAGAGCTCTGGCGGAACGTAATCGCGAGATCGCGCTCCTGAAGCTACAGACCAATACACTGTCAACCGCCGAAATTGAGGCACGGAGCCGAACGCTAACAAATGCCACACCTGACTTGCCTCAAGCGTACATTCTTCAAGAACTCGCTCCAACTTCGTCGGTCACGCACGTGTTACTGCGCGGGTCTGTGGCGCGCCTCGGCGATGCCGTTGAACCAGCCGTTCCTGGGGTTTTAGCCAAGCAGCAGCCGGAATTTCCAAAACCGGACGAACACACCTCGCGGCGTCGGCTAGGGTTGGCATACTGGCTGGTGAGTCCTGAAAACCCGCTGACTGCGCGCGTCATGGTGAACCGCGTCTGGCAACAACATTTTGGCTACGGGCTCGTGCGTACACCCAATGATTTCGGTTTAATGGGCGAACCGCCCACTCATCCCGAGTTGCTTGATTGGCTTGCGTACTGGTTTATGCACGACGCAGGGTGGTCCCTCAAAAAGCTGCATCGACTTATTTTGACCAGCAACTCCTGGCGGATGAACAGGAACTCCAACCGATCTTACGCATCAGCCGATCCGGAAGGACGACTGCTCTGGCGGATGCCCTACCGTCGTCTTGAGGTCGAAGCGATTCGTGACTCAATGCTTGCCGTGAGCGGGCAGCTTAATTCGAAACTGTCTGGTCCGAGTATGAAACCGCGCATCCAGCAAGCAGCGCTGGAAGCCAATACCGACAAAGAATCAATCTGGAAGCCGTCGGATGACACAGAAGCTTCGCGCCGAACGGTCTATGCTTTTATCAAGCGCGGCCTGGTGGTTCCGATGCTCGAAGTGATGGACTTGGCCGATACGGTCAACAGTTGCCCACAACGGCAGATAACAACGGTTGCACCACAAGCGTTAAGCCTTTTCAACGGCGAATTTGTAAATGCACAGGCACAGCATTTTGCCGATCGCCTTCTTAAGGAAGCCGGCGCCGATTCCCGAAATCAGATTGCCCTGGCATGGCAGCTGGCCTTCTGCCGGCCACCCTCTAAACATGAGGCTTCGGCAATACTGGAGTTCCGCGACCAGGAAGCCGACCGGCTTCGGGCTGAGGCCAAAAAAGGGAATCAGTCCCTCTCTAATGCCGACGCGCAAAAAGCCGCGCTGCGGCAAGTGTGCAGAGTCATTTTGAACTTGAATGAGTTTGTTTATCCGGAATGAAAACTATGCTCAATTTTTCGGCGGTGGGACGCATCACTCCGTGCGCGCCGTTTCCACCTGCCTCGAGGCTCGGCGCACACGGAGTGACGCGCCCTATCGGAAACTAGACTTATGACCCGCTTCATCCCTAATCCGACACCCTGCGGGCAAACGCGCCGGGAATTTCTGTGGCAGGCCGGCGGCGGCTTTGCGGGACTGGCCCTGATTGATTTGCTGGCCGCCAGCGGTTTTCTCGCGAATAAGGCAGGTGCCACCACTTCTCCTTTGGCGGCGAAACCAACACACTTCCCGCCAAAGGCAAAACATTGCGTCTTTCTGTTCATGAACGGCGGGCCCAGCCAGGTGGACACGTTCGATCCTAAACCCGAGTTAGCGAAGTTCCATGGCATGCCTTACAAAGGGGATGCCAAGGTTGGCTCGAATGGGCGCGCGATCGGGCATCTGATGCAATCCCCATTCGAGTTCCAGAAATATGGCAAGAGCGGACTGGAGATTAGCAACTTGTTTCCGCACACGTCGAAGTTCGCGGATGACCTATGCGTCATCCGCTCGATGTTCACTGATACAGCCGCGCATGCGTCTGGTTGTTTGCAGATGAATACCGGCAGCATTTTTATCGGCAAACCCAGCCTGGGCGCGTGGCTGAGCTATGGGCTGGGCACGATTAACCAAAATTTACCGTCGTTCGTGGTGATGACTGATCCTCGTGGCGGCCCGATTGGCAGCGCCTCAAACTGGACGGCAGGTTACATGCCCGCCGCCTATCAGGGCACCCTCTTCCGCAGCGGCGGCTCGCCTTTGCTCGATCTTGCCACACCTGCAGGCACCTCCGAGCGCACACAACGCCACAGCCTTGATTTGTTGAAAACACTCAACGAGGAACACCTCAAGCAGCATCCCGATGAGTCAGAATTGCTGGCTCGCATCGAATCGTACGAATTGGCTTTTCGCATGCAAACCACCGGCGCAGATGTTGTCGATATCGATCATGAATCTGCGGCCACTCGAGAAATGTACGGCTTGAACGACAAACGCACGGCGGAGTTCGGTCGGAAATGTCTCATCACGCGGCGGCTTCTGGAAAGAGGCGTTCGTTTCGTTCAACTTTACTCCGGCGGGGGGCATATCGAGGACACCTGGGACGGCCATAATAATTGCATCGAAAACCATAAACTCCATGCCGGTGAAACCGATAAACCGATTGCCGCTCTGATCTCCGACCTCAAACGCACAGGTCTTTGGGATGAAACTCTTTTGGTATGGGGCGGTGAATTTGGCCGCACACCCACCAGCGAGGGGGTCGATAAACCGGGCCGCGATCATGATTGGCATGGGTTTTCGATGTGGCTGGGGGGCGCTGGGGTCAAAGGAGGCCAGGCTATCGGAGCGACCGATGAATTAGGCTTCAAAGCAGTTGAAGATCCATGTCACGTAAGCGATTTGCACGCGACGATCCTCCATTTAATGGGCTTGGATCACACGAAGCTCACGTATCTCCACCAGGGGCTTAACCAGCGACTGACTGGTGTCATCGAACGGCACGTGATTCAGAAGGCTTTAGTTTGAGATCAACTTCGTCGATAACGGAAAATCAGCAGCCCAACCGCGCCCAAGCCAAGTAAACTCAAGAAGCAAGGCTCCGGAGCGCAGTTGATAATCACTGCAGGCATATTCACGAAATCGGGAGGCGTACCTGGAGGCAGGCCTACGGGATTGCTAAACACGCCGCTTGTTCCAAATCCAAAGCCGGGTAAGCCGACAGGGATCCAGGCATCGATGCGGAAAAACGCGGTCGTGGTTGCGCCTGAAATCGTTGCAGCTACGCCTAGTGGATCTGTGAACGTGCCTGGCCAAATCCATTGCCACCCACCGCTGTTGGGCCAGCAAAGGTTCGGAGCAGGGTTAAACTGTTTGCGTCTGAGCCGCCATAAAATGAAACGTTGAAATCGTGATTTATCGGAATCAGAATAAACGGATTGCCTGGCTCACAAGTGAAGAACAGGCCATTTGAAGTTGCTGTAGGACTTGTGCTGCTGTTTGCGAGGTTGTCCAGATTGATCTGCCCTTGGCCAAAGGTTGTCATGGCCAGACGAAGGAGTAAGCTGAAAAGAAACTTTGCTTTCATAGAGGTTTTCCCCAACGCCGGTAAACCAACGCCGTAGCGGCCCCTAAAACAATTAGAACCAAGCTCCCAGGCTCGGGGCACAGTCCAGGTGGTCCAAGGAGAACTGCGGGCATGTTCATGAAGTCAGGCGGCGTATTTGGTGGCATTGCTACCGGATTACTAAATACCCCGCTGGAGCCTTTTAAACCAATGGAGGAACCGAAATCGGGCGCATTACCTAACCATGCATCAATACGAAAGAAGGCCATCGTAGTTGCTCCAGGAACCGTAGCGGCCACGCCTGATGGATCGGTGAATGTGCCTGGGCCGAACGCATTGTCGCCAACGGCAGTCGGCCCGGCGAATGTTCGAAGGAGAACCAAACTGTTTGCGTCTGACCCACCGTAGAATGACACGTTGAAATCTTGATTTATAGGACTCCACCCCGTTCCGGTGAAAACGCACTGAAAGAAAAGGCCATTTGCCGAAGCTGTTGGACTGGTGCTGGTATTCACGTTGTTATCCAGATTGATCTGCCCTTGACCGAACGTTGTAGCTCCGAGAGCAAGCAGAACGCAAATAAGAAGTTTTTGTTTCATAGCCGTGATTTTCTTGGTTTACGCGCGCAAAAACTCAGTAGAACCACTGCACCCAAGCCAGCCAGGGTCAGGCTACCAGGCTCGGGGCAGAGTTCCCCAATAAGAACCGCGGGCATATTGCTGAAGCTGGGCGGTGTATTTGGTGGAGTGGATATGGGATTGCTAAAAATCCCGCTGGAACCTCTGAAAAGGAGCGCCGCTTCATAGCTCAGTGCCGGACCGATCCAGGCATCAATCCGAAAATACGCTGTAGTAGTTGCGCCTGGAATCGTAGCGGCCACGCCTGAGGGATCAATGAATGTACCTGGGCCAAACGCGTTGTCGTTGACCGCCGTGGGTCCTACGAATGTGCGAAGAAGAACCAAACTGTTTGCATCCGATCCGCCATAGAATGAAACATTGAAATCTTGAGTTATTGGAAGGTACTGATTAGCTCCATTGCATAATAAAAAAAGGCCATCAGATTTGGCCGAAGAATTAGTATTACTGTTGCCGAGGTTATCCAGATCGATCTGTCCCTGGCCAAACGCCCCGGCAGAAAACCCGAATAGCAAACTGAGAACGAAAAGTTTTCTCATGGGTTTTTGTTTCTAGATAAAGGGGAACTCAGAGGTTACTTTTACGTCTTCAACAACCTAAGGCAACACCCAAAATGTGGTCTGAACGAGCATTAACTACGACAAACTGGCATTCTTTCCGTCCTTTCACTCGTGTTATAGACGTCCCCATGAAACAGGTCCTCTGTTCCGTGCTGCTTGCTACCGTGTTGAGCGGTCACAGTCCGGCAGTTCAAATCCGTGAGCATGCAGGGCCGATCCAATTACTCACATTGGATGGAACGCCTTTGACCATGACCAACTACGCGGAACGCCTAGGCACCGCAATTGTGTTCCTGTCCGCGCGGTCCCTTTCAACGAACCAGCACATAGAGCAGATCAACAGATTGAATGCGCGCTTTCGTCTTCGCGGAATCCTGTTTGTCGGAATTTTTCCAAATGCGGAGGAAACAAATGATGAGGCGCGACAGTTCGCCCAAGGGAACGGTCTGCTCTTCCCGGTCTATCGCGACCCTGGAAACAGGGGGGGGCAACGACTCGGCGTTACCGTTACTCCGGAGTGCTGTTTGTTGAATGCCGACGGCATGCTTGTCTATCGGGGGGAGATCGGAACCACAAACAATAGCCACTTCGAGAAAGCTCTTGACGCACTTTTGGAGGGTCACAGTGTGGAAGTCAAACAGGTCGCGGCAGAAGGAACACCAATCGGTCAACCGCACGAGAAACCCAGGCTGCCGAACTCATTTCCCTCCGCGGATTTTTCCTCGGAGTTGTTATTTCAAAGAATTCCCAACGTGCCCGCGCATCATTGTTCCACGATTGCTGAGGCTGCCAACGGAGATCTCCTGGTGGTCTGGTATGGCGGCAGCTATGAATCGGCGGATGACCAAACTTTGTTTTTGTCGCGGCGGAAAAGTGGGCAGAGAGATTGGGGCCGCCCAGAAGTGTTGGTGCGCGACTCGCTCCAACCCCCTGGGAATGCGGTCATCTTCCGAGCAGGTGGCGAGCGCCTTTGCATTGTTTGGGCCAGAATGGAGGCATCCCGCCCGCTACGGCGCGGAGGTGGTTGGAGACAAACTCGATTGCTATATCGCACCTCGGAAGATCACGGGGTCACCTGGAACAAGGATCACTTATTCCTGGATGGGGTTCTTGAAGGATTGCGTAATCCGCCAATCACATTAATGAACGGGGGATTGTTGCTTCCGATGGGGCATAGCTTTGCGCGAAGCTTGGATTCCGGCCAAACTTGGCAAAGTTTGGGCAAAGTTACAGCCGGCGGGCAACCCACCGTCATCGAACGATCCGATGGAAGCCTGTTGACGTTGTTGCGAAAGCGGCCTCGCATTGTACAAACCGAATCACACGACGGCGGGCGGAACTGGAGTCCGCCAGTCGCAACTGAACTGAAAAATCCAGATGCGGGCATTTCCATGACTCGTTTGAGCGGAGACCATCTTGTTTTGGTTTTCAACGATAGCGACACCGCCCGTACTCCGCTGAGTATCAGTCGCTCACTGGACGAAGGGAGAACCTGGGAAGCACCACTGGCGCTGGAATCAAACCCCGGGGAGTATTCGTATCCATGCATAATCCAGACGCGGGATAGGAGAATCCATATTACTTATACGTTCCGTCGCTACGCCATCAAGCATGTGGAACTGGACGAAGGCTGGCTGATACGCCTGAATCCTCCGAATTAATTTTGCTTCTCCGACCTTTAGTTGGCATGGTTCGTGAAAAGTTCAACTTTGTTCGAAATGTTGGGCATCGAAAAAACTCTGATCCCAGATTGACGAGGCTGAAGAGGAGTGCCTATTATCCGGCGTCCAGATCGTATAACAGTCGGACCGGGTTTGGAGAAAGAATGCTGATGTTATGATGGACGTGCCTCACATCTTATTGGCGGCTGATGATCCCGATTTTGCGCTCCTGATCCAACTGGGCTTTCAGGGATCGGGCATTCTTAACCCACTTCACGTGGTCAGCGATGGACACGAGGCCATTTCCTATCTGAACGGAGAAGGCCGATACGCCCAGCGCCTAAGTTTTCCATTGCCGACGCTGCTATTGATCGATGCCAGGTTACGGCAGGTGACAGGATTTGAGGTAATTCAATGGATACGTCAGCAACCGGTGCTTGGAAGTATTAGCGTCGTGCTTTTTTCAAGTCTTGGGACTGAAACAGACGCCCGTCAGGCCGAAGAACTCGGAGCGGATTATTATTTGGCGAAACCATTCGATTTCCAGGAATTGGTCGAAATTGTTCAACGAATCGGAGTTTCGTGGTTGCGGCCAGAAGCCTTTCCTGAAATGCCATCCATCTCTTCCGGCGCAGGTCTTAGCTTATGCTCCCCGAAGCAAGGACATTGATCGAGGAATGCCGCGTATTCTAATTATTGATGACGAGCCCGACATGAGGTCGCTGCTTGAGCAAACGCTGAAATCATTGGGCCACGAAATTGAACTGGCAGCGGATGGCAAGGAAGGTCTGATGCTCTATGATGCAAAACCCGCAGACGTTGTAATTACCGATCTTTATATGCCAACAAAGGGAGGGCTGGAAACGATTATCGAGCTTCGACGGCGCTCTCCCCGGATCCCGATCATCGCCTTATCTGGAACCGGCGCTGCGGAGAAAATGCTGGCTATCGCTCAAAAATTTGGAGCCTTTGCCATCATTCATAAGCCATTTTCTGCCGAAGAATTGGAAAGGGTGGTGCGGAAGGCCATGAGCGCGGCAGCGTAACCCGCTAAGCTAGATCCAAAGACACCGCGCAACCCGCCGGGTGATGCGCGTCACTTTTGAAGAAGAATATCAATGAGCGCGTTCTGCACGCCGCCAGGAATGGAAAGACGCTCGTGGCAGCGAACCCCAGAGTGGTCCGATCCGCCATAAGTGTCCGCGACCGCGTGGACGTCGGTGCCGGCACAGTTTACCTGGAGGTTCTTTGCGGCGTCTAATAGCTCTGGCAGGATATTAGCGGCGTGAACAAGATGTATGTGGTCAACGGATAGAGTGTTTCCATCCAAGGTCGTGATTCTCATCGCCTTGTGCGGTTCCGATCCACTTTTCCTGCTCAGAAGCCGTGTAAAATAACCAGGTTAGCGGTGTGATTTTCTTGAGGAGTTGTTGCAGTTTCATTTTCTTGGTTGTGGTTTTGGGCAACACGAATGATTGAGGCTGTTCTGTTCGACAATGATGGGGTCTTGGTGGACACCGAGATGTTGTTTTTTGAAACGACACGGCGAGCCTTTACACACTTAGGTCTGAACCTGGATCGAGAGACGTGGGGCCGTCGCTACCTCGCTGATGGCAATACCAGCAAAGAAATCGCGCTGTCGATGGGAGCAGACGCCAACCGGGTGTTAGAGGTGCTCGAACGGAGAAACCAGGAATACTGGAGTATTCTGCAAGACCCTCCTCCGTTACGACCAAATGTGCGAGAGACCCTGGCAGCATTGCGCGGCCGCTTCAAGCTGGCGATAGTCACGGGTTGCGGCCGAGAGCAACTGGATTTGGTGCATACCAGCAGCCAACTGCTGGAAATGTTCGATCTTATTGTAACCAGCGACGACTGCTCCTGCAGCAAGCCGCACCCGGAACCTTATTTGGCTGCGCTTCGGGCGCTTGGGCTTGAGGCAGGGCAGTGCATTGCAATCGAGGACTCGCCGCGAGGATTAGCTTCTGCGAAGGCAGCCGGTGTGCCGTGCATTATTGTGCCGACAGAATTGACTGCCCTGCTTGAGTTCCCGGCCGCGTTGGCGATCGAGCAGGACATTTCGAAAGTGTTGAACCACGTTTAGTGGAGGCTGGTATGAAGATAAAATCGCATTGGTGTTGGTGGTTGATGGCGGTCGGTGGCACAGCCCTCCTTTTCTACCTGATTGATTTATCCCGGACGAAGATTCCAGTTTACCAAGGCAAGACCCTTTATCAATGGACCGCTCAATTGCAGCAGGCCCAAAAGAATTATAGCGATCCGAACCGCTCGAAGACCATTCAGTCCGCCCAAACGGCTATTCGCGCCATGGGAACAAACGCATTGCCTTATGTAATGGCCGATGTCATGGCGCAGGCTTCGTTCAAAGACCGGGTAATCTTCTGGCTATGGAAGCGTGCTCCGTTTCTAAAACTCCAACCCACAAGAGTGGAAGATCGTTGGATTCGAGGGACAAGTGCTTTGGAGGTGTTGGGGCCAGCGGCCAAAGCCTATCTTCCAGAATTGCTCGCATGGGCGAAGCGCAACACCGGCTATTCAGAAGCCGCGTTGTTGGCTATTGGCCCGGATGCTCTGCCAGTTTTCACCAACTTGCTCAGCACCTCGAAATACCCTCGCACCGGCAATCTCATTGGAGCATTCGCCAATGCAGTTTACGCCGACCGTATTAAACCAACAGAGGCGGCAGCAGCATTGCCTTCCCTGGCTCAAGTCTTTCGTTCCCCAGATGGCCATGGGCGTTGGTATGCGGCCCAGGCATTTGGGGCGGTGCACCAGGACCCGGACCTTTGTGTTCCGCTTCTTATCGAGGGACTCACGGATCCGACCCCCAGCGTTCGTCAAGCATGCATAGAATCATTAGGGTATTTTGGCGAAGCGGCCAGTGCTCATGCCGAGAAACTTACTGCGGCTTTCGACAACGGCGATTCCATGACTCGCCGGGCCATTTGTGGGGCGCTGGCTAGTTTTCGTTCGGCTGAAACCATTGCCGTCCCAGTCCTTGTTCGCGCCACCCAGGATACAAACGAGACGGTGAGAATTTGGGCCGCCACGGGTTTGGGCCAACTGGCTAGATTACCTGATCAATCAATTCCCGCGTTAATCAATGCGACGGAAGATCCGAGTAATACTGTGCGAATAATGGCGCTCCAGTCCATTAGCCAGTTTGGCCGGTCCGCAGCGAATGCAATTCCTGTCCTGGAACACGCTCGTTCAGATCCAGATTCCTCGGTTCGTAGCGCGGCCACTAACGCTCTGATTCGGATTGGCCTTTGAAAGGCAGCGAGTCTTTCACGGTATCACATTCAAGGGAGGAATCGGTAATCGTCTATCAGATTCCGATGCTCTTTGCCCAGTCGAGCCTCGGCTATGGCCAGCACACGTTTTGTCCACTCCACGTCGATTGCGGTCATGTCTGAGCCGCGCTGGCGAGTTTCAATCCACATTCGGAGCGCCTCATATTTATTTACGAATTATGAGCTGGTACGCGAGGCGGGGGTCGAACCCACAACCTTCGGCTCCGGAGGCCGACGCTCTATCCAATTGAGCTACTCGCGCACTGTGTCTGAACGGTAAATGATGAAGACATTGAGGGCAATGCTGAATCAGCTCTAAAGCTTATTCATCCGCTCAGGAGACGGATTCTAATCGTTTTACCACTTCATTGACGCTGCCCCGGCGATAACCTTCCAGGTCCAGAGTCACGTGGGAGTATCCAATCTGCTTCAGTTCCGCAGAAACCTTTGTTGAAAGCTCCTTCTCAATCAGGCGCGGCAGTTCTGCGGGGCCTACTTCGATGCGGGCAAGGTGAATGCAAAGGGTCGAAGGTCGAAGGTCGAAGGTCTGAGCTTCGAACCTCGCGCGAGAAAGTTCATGATGCCGGACCCGTACATCGTAGAAACCCAGATCTCGAAGTACATTTTCGGCCCGTTCGATCATAAGCAGTTTTTCCGGGGTTACTGGTTCGCCGTACGGAATTCTAGAACTAAGACATGCCATTTGCGGCTTGTCCGCGGTCGGAAGCCCGAGTTGGGCAGAAAGCTCGCGAATTTCCGCCTTGGTAAGGCCCGCTTCTTTGAGCGGTGCGCGGACTTGAAAATTTGCGGCAGCCAGCGCGCCCGGACGGTGGTCGCCCACGTCGCTGGCATTCTCACCATAAGCAATCACACCAAATCCTTCTTCCTTAGCCAGGGGAACAAGCTCGGTAAACAGCTCGTGCTTGCAAAAATAGCAGCGATTTTGAGGGTTCGCGAGGTAAGCCGGGTTTTGAAATTCCTGGGTTTGGACGACACGCACGGGGAACTTAAATTGTTGAGCGATGGCAAGGGCTTCTTCCAATTCGCGCCGTGGCAAGCTGGGAGAATCGGCAATGACTGCGAGAGCTTTGTCTCCCAGGACGTCGTGTGCCACAAACGCAAGGAATGCAGAGTCCACTCCGCCGGAGTAGGCAACCACGCAAGAGCCATATTTGCGAAGGAGCGACCGCAGCTGATTGTACTTGTCCGTCACCACTGACAGAACGTGCCATTGCTCGCCGCGAAAGTCGAGGCCATCGCTACTGTTAATTGAGGGAACAAAGAAAAGGTTTCGTTCTAGCTGCCAAGAAAACGGTTCTTTGGCAGCCGCCTAATATCAAAAGTAATGCACAAATAATAATCCAAGCTTGACGCGCGGAGCGGTTCTGCTTGCATACGACCAAATGAAAGAAAAAATTTTCCTGCTCCTGTTGGGAGCAAGTCTTATTACAGCGGGTTGCATTTCTACAGTGAATGACCGCCACACAGCTGGCGTTCCATTCATCAAGGACAGAGTCGAGGGACGCTATGAACGGCCTCTGGATCAGGTTTATGATGCCGCCAAGGAAGTCATCAAATTCAATGGAGCAATGGTCAACGAAAGCATCCTTCATACGGAGACCAATATGGTCAAGACCGTTGAGGGCAAGGTGAATCAACGAACCGTTTGGGTGCGTGTCGAAGCCATGGACCCGAAAATCACCGGCGTAGCCGTCCAAACCCGGACCTCGGGCGGCGGCTCGGACCTGGATCTTGCCCATGAGATCGAGAAGCAGATTGCGTTAAAGCTGGTGAAGTAAGGAGTTAGAAGCGGAGTGATGGAGTAGTGGAGTAATGGGGGAAGTGATGCGCCCTCATTCTTGCTAATGATGTAAATAGCTCCAGGCGCTGGGTTGTCCCCTTAAACTGGCCCATCCTCTCTGGTTCCTTCCCAGGGAATTCCCGTGTCGCCACAGTGTGCCGGTTGGTTCTTCTTCTCGATGATTTGGCTGGTCTTACCAAGGTGATTTGCTAGGCTCTACTCCCGACCGTTCGAGCGGTTTGGCAGGAATATGAAGATGAAGAAAATTGTGGTATGCGGAGGAGGCGGGTTCATTGGCGGTCATTTGATCGCTGATTTAGCCAGGCAAGGCCATCGTGATCTCCGCGCGGTTGATATCAAACCGTTTGATGAGTGGTACCAGTGCTTTCCTGACGTTGAAAACCTCCAACTTGATTTGCAGGACAAGCTGGCTTGTGAAAAGGCGGTGCAGGGAGCGGATACCGTGTACAATCTCGCAGCCGACATGGGAGGGATGGGGTTTATCGAGAATAACCGTGCTCTTTGCATGCTTTCGGTGCTGATCAATACCCACCTATTGATGGCCGCCCGCAAATTCGGCGTTGAACATTTCTTTTATGCTTCCTCAGCTTGTGTCTATGCCGCTGACAAGCAGATTTCCGAGGACGTCGTCCCGCTTAAGGAAGCCGACGCATATCCCGCCATGCCCGAAGACGGGTATGGATGGGAAAAGTTGTTTAGCGAGCGGATGTGCCGGCATTTTCGCGAGGACTTTGGCGTGACTACTCGTGTTGCGCGTTACCATAACGTCTATGGCCCACACGGAACTTATGATGGAGGCCGTGAGAAGGCGCCCGCAGCCATTTGCCGAAAAGTGATTCAGGCAAAACTTTCGGGAAAACACGAAATCGAGATTTGGGGAGACGGACACCAAACCCGCAGCTTCATGTATATCGATGATTGTCTGAAAGGGACACAGGCGATCTTGATGAGCAACATTCTGGAACCCATTAATCTCGGCAGCAGCGAGGTAGTCACAATCAACGGGCTGGTGGATCTTGTGGAGGACATTGCCGGGATCAAATTGAAGCGCTCCTACAATTTGAAAGCTCCCAAAGGCGTCAATGGCAGGAATAGTGACAATACTTTGATCCAAAAGTATCTGCAGTGGGAGCCCAATACCCGTCTGCGCGATGGCATGGAAAAGACTTACGCCTGGATTTACCAACAGATAGTGAATCCAAAAGCGAAATCTGGAGCCAGACCCGCTTTGGCCGCGGTATAAACCGGCCATGAACTGGCACCTCAAAGTGGCTGGCTTTAAGGTGCTCTCCGGGCTGCCAGGCGGCACCTCTTTTTACCGGTTTGCACAAAAGCATCTCACAGGTTCGCTTCGGCCCACTCAAGCGCGGGTCGATCAGAAGCTCGAGGTCGGGATGCAATATTTCGATTGGCTGCAAAAGCACGGTCACCCTCCCGCCGAACCTACTCACCTGGATTTTGGCGCTGGTTGGCACCCAACAGTACCACTGCTCTATTACTGTCTTGGGATGCGCCAACAGTATCTGTTTGATTTGTCCCCATTGCTCGATCAGGAACTGGTCCAGCAAACAGTACAAATGGTTCTTTCGCTAACTCAGAGTCCTAAATGGTCCCAAAAGGTCCTGCCGCGTACGCTGCCGCCAATGCAAGGAAAACCATGGCGCGCATATCTGATGGAACTGGGTATTGAGTACGAATCACCTTATGATAATGCCTGGCCGATGGTATCAGGAAGAATCGATATCGTTACCAGCACTCAAGTCCTCTTGCACATTCCAAGGCCGGTGCTCGCCGAATGTTTCAAGCGAATTCATGACAGCCTCAAGCCGGGTGGATTTTTCCTGGGGACAATCCACTTGCGGGACCTCGTGGTCTGTGTTCAACCTGGCGTATCCAAGTATAACCAATTGCGATATTCAAACGAATATTGGGAACGCTGGATGAATTCTTCCCTGATGTCTTATAACCGTCTGCGCGCCGCTGATTACAAAGAATTGCTCCAGAATGCTGGATTTCAAGTCATTGGTTTCGAAATCGAACATGGCACTGCCGCGGACCTAGCGGAACTGGAGCAAGTCCCAATCGCAGCCTGTTTTGAGGGCTATTCACGCGAGGAGCTTGCGGCTAAACACCTGTTCTTTGCCGCACAGAAGCAATGATCCTGGTTCTGACCTATCACAAGGTGTTGCGCGCGGCCGAAGAACACGTCGAATTTTACGCTATTCGCGAGGAACAATTGGAAAGCCATATCGATCTTTTGCGTAAAAACACATTTTCCATTTTGTCCCCCGCGGATCTGCTGGAGTTCCAGACGCCACCTGGGCGGGTCTGTGTCCTTAGCTTTGACGACGGCACAGTCGATCACTTTGAAGTGGTGAAACCATTGCTCGAACGAAAGAACTGTCGCGGGCTATTCTTTGTTCCGACTTCCAAGGTTGATCGGCCGGGCAGGCTCACGAGCGAGCAAGTGTGCCAGCTCAACAATGCCGGTCATACCGTTGGCTCGCACAGCCACGAACATCTCCGCCTGGATCGATTGCCGGAAGAAGACGTCCGTGTGCAACTCGAACTGGCCCAGCAAAAACTCGGCTCGCTCCTCGGGAAGCCTCCGCTTTTCATGGCTCCGCCCGGCGGTTTTTTCACTCCGCTCATCCGAAGAGTAGCAATGGAAAGCGGTTTGCGCGTGATTCGCACCATGCGTTGGGGTTATAATCGCCGACCGGACCTCAGCGCCCTCGAATGTATTCCAATTAACCACTTCCTGACTGAATCTGATTTTTGCCACATACTCAAAGGACGTAACATGCAAGTTGTTTATCGTGCGAAACAAGTGGCCAAACGTATCATGCCCGGCCGGATTTACGAAACGATGCGAGGGTTTGTGTTTGGGCTTACGGGACGGAATTAGCGTCGAGGCGCCATGTCTAAAACTGAAATTCCAACGTTGATCCTGGGTGCAGGCCTGACCGGCCTTTCCTGCGCATATCATCTTAAAAAGGATTATCTGCTGGTAGAAAAAGAAGGTGAGCCTGGGGGAATTGTTCGCACCCGGATCCGACACGAGGGATTCTTGTGCGATGGCACGGGCCACTGGCTGCATTTGCGCAACGATTACATGAAAGTTTTGGCCCAAAAGTTGTTGCCCGGCCAGCTTGTCGAGCACGAGCGCAAGGCGGTGATCCACCTGCGTAATTGTTTCACCCCTTACCCATTTCAAGCCAATACACATGGGTTGCCAGCCGAAATTGTTTTAGATTGCCTCCTCGGCTTGCTTAAAGCCCGGCACCCGCAGGATTTCGGGCTCCAGCAGCCATTAAATTCCCCGGCAAACTTTCGCCAATGGATCGAGCGATACTTTGGCGAAGGCATCTCCAAACATTTCATGATCCCATACAATGAAAAGTTGCTTGGGGTAAATCTGGAAGAACTTCGCCCGGAGTATGCCGAACGATTCATACCCAGGCCTTCATTGGAAGATGTTGTTAAAGGCGCGCTTGGGTTTTCCCGGGAATCCCTCGGTTATAATGCCCGTTTCGTTTACCCGCGTGAAGGCGGCATCAGCGCGCTCCCACGCTCCCTGGCTGCAAATCTCAAGATTCCACCCAGCTTCAATTTGACCGTGAACAGGATCGAGCTTGGCTCTCATACGGCTTTGCTCTCGGACGGACGCCAGATTCAGTACGAACGTCTTCTGAACACCGCTCCGCTCCCTCGCTTTCTGTCACTTCTCTCCGACGCAACTCCGGAGCTTCGCGCGTTGGCGGGTCAACTCCGGGCCAGCACTGTCCATTATTTTGATATCGGTGTGCGCGGCACAGGTGATATCGCCAGCAATTACCATTGGATCTATTTTCCCGAGCCGCAGTACATCTTCTATCGAGCTGGTTCCTATTCGGCAGTGCACGCGGATGCCGCGCCCCCCGGTTGCCGCAGCTATTACGTGGAAATGTCAGGAGGGGCAGATGGTTGGCTCGATCGGCCAGAAGAACTCAAACAACGTGTTCTGGCCGATCTGCGCAAAGCACGAGTGCTTTCCCCAAATGACGAAATCCTATTCATGGAACTGAGCGAAATTCCATTTGCCTACGTAATTTTCGATCACCATTACGAATCCAGCCGCAAACAGATTTTTGATTTGCTGGCCCAACACGGTGTGATGACCGCGGGCCGTTGGGGTGGTTGGAATTACGGAGGGATGGAAGACGCCCTCCTGGAAGGCAAAGCGGCGGCGGAACAAATGAATGGAGCCCTTTGAAATCATGGGTAATAGACTGATCAGCAGCTCTTAGCTTGGATTGCAGATATCCCATTCTTTGTTATTGTTCTTCTATGCCGGTTCTGACAAAACACCGCTTTACCACCGAGGATTTCCACCGGATGGCCGAAACAGGAGTCTTTCGGCCCGAGGATCGTGTTGAATTGCTGGACGGAGACATCATTGACATGTCACCCATAGGCCCTTCTCACGGCAGTGTTACAAAACGTCTGAATCAGCACTTTAGTCTACTTGCCCGGGGCCGTTGGATCGTCTCCGTGCAGGACCCTGTGCACCTCGAGGATTACTCCGAACCGCAACCCGACTTGATGCTGCTAAAAGTCTCCCACGATTTTTACAGGAATCAGCATCCTGTCCCTGCCGATGTTTTGTTGTTGGTGGAAATAGCGGATACGTCTGTTGAGTATGATCGCCATCAAAAACTTCCCGCTTACGGAAAAGCGGGCATTTGTGAATGTTGGATTGTTAACTTACAAGAAAAGAGTATTGAAATTTATCGTGAACCCCATTTGACGGGGTACGGTTCCAAATCGATCTTGCGTTCTGGAGAAAAGGCCAGCCCACTCGCGTTCCACGATGCTCTAATCGATGTGGCAGAGTTGACAAAACTGTGACGCTTTAAGGAAAAGATAACCTCCGCTTCAGGAGGACAAGTGATTTACATACAGCGTGCTCCGGTATCTGCTTTCGGCGACAATGCCCTGCACTACTTAGCTCGTCGAAGTAAAAGCCTTCGCGAATCCAAAGTAACCGGTTCCCAGCCTTCCCTGGCCAATTCATTTGCGCCATAGGCCAGGCACCATTCCTCACTTTGTGCATCGCCGGGGATTTTCACGCCCTTCTTCTCGAGATGAACCATCTCAAATCGGCCCGGCATATTGTAATACATCCGGTCAGGACCATCCCACTTCAGGATGGCGTATTCGTATTTGGCGTTGCCCTTTTCCTGGGCCTTTCCCGGGTTTGCAATCCATATCAAAGCCAGGGTTACGAATGGAGCGATGAACAGCATCTTTTTCATATAGGGTTCCTTTTGTTGAATTTAATTTTGCCGAGACTACGTGAGAGCCCTTCTCAAGTGCAAGGCGTAAGCTGGGGACGAGCTATCGAACGCCCGAGAATGGGGCCGAAAATGTTCCTAGCAGAATAATCCGAAGAAGGCAGAAAAATGGGGGCAGAAAAATAAATTCCCTTCCCATGTCTCTGCCCCCATCTTTCTGCCATAATCTTATGCCGATTGCTTTTCCTGAGTCGTATTCAAATTCGCACTCTATCGGGACTATGAAACGATCACCTCGTTTGCTCATCGCAGTTCTTTTTCCTTTGGTCATTGGACACGTCATTAATTTCACCGCATGTGCTGCCGAAAAGGCCATGACATTTCGCGCAGGAGCACAAACTGTGGACATCTCCCCCACAGGGTTTCCAGTCATCGTCAATGCGATGTTCAATGAGCGGTCGGCCATAACTAATGTTGATCCTCTTTATGTGAAAGCGCTTGTCCTGGATGATGGCGCCATGCGCATCACGATTGCGGTCGTGGATACCTGCATGATGAGTCGTGACCTGATTGATCGCGCCAAAGAAATAGCCCAAAGAAGCACAGGAATACCGGCGGAACGCATATTGGTTTCTGCCACGCACACGCATTCCGCGCCCTCGGCAATGGGCTGTCTTGGAAGCCGCCTAGACACGAACTATGCTGCGTTCCTTATCCCACGTATTGCCGAGGCAATCATCGGCGCGAATAAGAAACTGGAGCCAGCGCGCATCGGTTGGACCGCCGTGAACGATTGGGAGCATACGTTCAACCGCAGTTGGATACGACGTTCCGATCGAATTCAAAATGATCCGTTTGGGCAACCCACCATTCTTGCGAATATGCATCCTGGCCACGAAAGTCCCGATGTCACCGGTCCAAGTGGCACGGTGGATCCCGGTCTGACCGTACTTTCGGTTCAGACTCCCCAGGGCCATCCCATTGCTCTGCTCGCCAACTATTCCCAACATTATTACGGATCGCCGCTACTGTCGGCGGATTATTACGGTCGATTTGCACAGCACATCAGCGCTTTGATTGGCGCAACAAACTCGTCGTTCGTCCCGATCATGTCTCAAGGCACAAGCGGCGATTTAATGTGGATGGATTATGCGACACCGAAGAATGATATCGGGTATGACGCTTATGCGAAGGAAGTCGCCACGCGGGCATTCGAAGCTTACCAAAGAATCCAATACCACCCTTGGGTGCCACTGAGGATGGCCGAGCGGAAATTGGCATTGAACTATCGGGTGCCGGACGATGCTCGCCTGGCCTGGGCACGGCGCGTGGTCGCCGGTATTCACGGTGTTGTACCCGGCACTCAGGCGGAAATTTACGCTCAGGAAGCAATATTCCTGCACGAGCGACCCAGCACAGAATTGAAGTTGCAAGCCGTGCGGATAGGCGATCTGGGGATTGCCGCTATTCCCAATGAAGTTTATGCGCTGACCGGTCTCAAAATAAAGGCGCAGAGTCCATTGGAGACCACGTTCAATATTGAATTGGCGAATGGCAGCGAAGGTTACATTCCACCGCCGGAACAGCATGTCCTGGGCGGGTACACCACATGGCCGGCGCGCACGGCTGGTTTGGAAGTCCAGGCGGAGCCCCGTATCACTGAAACCGCTCTCAGTTTGCTCGAGGAAGTGACGGGCAAGCCGCGGCGACAAGTGATTTCTTCTAACGGACTTTACCCGATAGCAGTGCTTGCCTCCAAACCGCTCGCCTATTGGCGAATGGATGAAATGGCGATGCCTCTAGCGCGTAATTCCAGTGGAGAGGATTACGCCGCCACTTATGAAGACGGAGTAGCGTTTTATCTTCCAGGTCCTGGAAGCGGCTCCGGATTCCGTCCTAAGCCTGAATTGAAACAGTCAAGTTTCTCTGGACCCAATGGCATCAATCGCGCCGTGCATTTTGCCGGAGGACGGATGAGAAGCAAATTGGCCAAACTGGGAAAATTGTACAGCGTTGAGCTATGGTTTTGGAACGGTTTCCCAAACACCGCAAGACCCGTTACCGGTTATCTGTTTTCCCGCGGTAATGACCGGGATCCCGCAGCCGAAGGCGACCACATCGGAATTGGCGGCACTTATCGCGACAACGAGCCGGGCAAATTATTTTTCTTTAACGGCAACGGGCTTAATACAGTTTTGTCGGGCAAAACCCAACTGGCTATGCGCTCCTGGAATCACCTCGTTCTTGCGCGGGACGGCAAGCAGGTCACGGTATATCTCAACGGCAACACCACGCCGGAAATTTCCGGTGAAGCCGAAAGCAGCGTGCCTGATGGCGCTGAGCTTTTTATAGGGGGTCGCTGTGATAACTTTGCGAACTTCGAAGGGAAAATGGATGAGGTCGCAATTTATGACCGAGTTCTGTCTGGGGCCGAGGCAGCGCAACACTACAAATCGGCGGGCCTGCCTAGACAGTTGGTGGGTGTATCTGAAACCAGCTCGCCACAACCCCCTCCCCTCGACTCTTCGCCGCTCTCGCCGACGGAGTCATTGAAGAAAATCCATGTTCGTCCCGGTTACGAAGTGGAGTTGGTGGCTGCCGAACCGTTGTTGGAATCACCCGTTGCGATTGATTGGGACGATCATGGACGCCTTTGGGTGGCTGAGATGGTGGACTATCCATTAGGCCTTGATGGCAAAGGGAAACCAGGAGGACGCGTCCGCATTCTCGAAGATACAGATGGCGATGGGAAATACGACAAGACCACACTGGTGGCAGAAGGGGTGCGATTTCCCACAGGAATTATTACCTGGCGCGATGGAGCCATTATCACGGCGGCCCCGGAGATTCTTTTGCTCAAGCCCGAGGGTAAAGGCTGGAGTCAAAAAGTGTTGTACTCTGGATTCTTTGAAGCGAACCAACAACTTCGTGTTAACGGCTTACGCTGGGGTCTGGACAACTGGGTTTATTGCGCCAACGGCGCGCACCACGGGGCCTATGGGACAGAAACCCGGATCAAATCAACCATTACGGGAAATACGATTGCGCTGGGTAGTCGTGATTTTCGCTTTAAACCGGATACGGGAGAACTGGATCTGGAATCGGGACCCTCGCAATTTGGGCGTAACCCGGACAATTGGGGCAACTGGTTTGGAGTCCAAAACTCGTGGCCCCTCTGGCATTATGTTTTGCAGGACCATTATATCCGCCGCAATCCGCACGTCCCAGCTCCGGATCCGGTGCATCAGGTCATTGGTCCAAAAAATCCCCAAGTTTTTCCCAGCGGCAAATTGGAGAAACGCTTCCATAGTTTCGAGGAATCTGGACATTTTACTTCGGCTTGTGCAGCCATGATTTATCGCGACGAATTGTTATTCGGAACGAACTCTGGAATGCACTCATTCACTTGCGAACCTTTTCACAACCTCGTTCACCATGGCTTGATTGAGGATGATGGAGTCTCCTTCAAAGGAAGGCGCGCGGTCGAGGAACAAACCAGCGAGTTTTTCTCAAGCGCCGATCGCTGGACGCGCCCAGTCATGACGCGCACCGGGCCCGATGGCGCACTGTGGGTGGTAGACATGTACCGCTATATGATCGAACACCCGGAATGGCTCCCGCCGAATGGTCGCGCCGAACTCATGCCTCATTATCGCGCCGGCGAGGATCGCGGCCGTATTTACCGCGTTTTCCCTGCAAACCGTCGCCCGTCCATGCCCCAAAATCTGGATAAACTCGAAGTGCCGAAACTCGTGGCCGAATTGGATTCTCCGAACGGCTGGCAACGTGACAAGATCCAGCAAATGCTGGTCTGGAAACAAGATCCCCAAGCGGTACCACTACTCGAACAACTGGCGAGTAACGGCCATGTATCGTCACTGACTCGCCTCCACGCACTCTGCACGCTCGACGGGCTAAGCGCGCTAAAGCCTGAGTTGGTGGAGCGCGCTCTTGGCGATGCCGACCCTGGTGTTCGCATTAATGCTCTGCGCCTTGCTGAATCGCGGCTAACTCTCCCGGTTCTCGCTTCCGCAACAAAACTACTCGACGATCCAAACCCCAAGGTACTCCTCCAGCTAGCCTGTACGCTGGGACAATGGACCGATCCAGGTGCAGGCAAAGTGTTGGGTCGCCTCGCCGTCACGCACTTCGGCGATAAATTCATCATTGCTGCGGTAATGAGTTCGTCCCTGCCACATTGCCGCGCAGTAGTGGATGCGGCAGTTTTAGCCGGCGGCCAGGCGCTCGCCTCCTTATCCGAGCCCCTGTTAAACCTATCGCTGGCTTTGGACGAACGCGACTCAGTGGCACGATTGCTTCAACCTGCGTTGACGGGTGTCGCGGGTTTCAGTCCGGAACAAATGGAACGGTTTAGCCAGTTCCTCGATACTTTGGCACGTCGGAAAACGAGTTGGACAGAATTGCGCGATAAACGCCCTGGGGATGCGCTTGCGAACCAACTTCAAGTTGCGCCAATATTATTTTCCTCGGCCAGGGCTCTTGCGAGTGACGTTACCAAATCAGAGGGCGAACGGCTAACCGCTGCCGCTCTGCTGGCTCGCGAGTCATCTACCAGGATGGCTGCCGTTCAAATACTCAGTAGTTGGTTCACACCCAAAACTCCCGGCCCCATCCAACGCTCCGCTGTAAAAACCCTCGGCCTCACTGCGGACGACACAGTACCCACGATACTTTTGAAAAACTGGGGAGCCTTGGGGCCGGAAACAAGGCTTGCAATACTCGATGAGCTCATGAGCCGGGAATCCTGGACATTTGCTCTGGTCCAACAGATTGAAGGGGGCCTCATCAGCCAGGCGATTCTTGATCCCGCTCGCAAAGATCGCCTCTTGCGTCATGGTTCCAGCCGGGTAAAGGAACTCGCGGCCAAAGCTCTTAATGCCAATGGCACCGCAAGCCGCGCTAAAGCCATGGAAGATTTTCGCCCTTCTCTCGCCCTTGCCGGCGATTCCAGGCACGGAGGAGAGATTCATGCGAAGCTCTGCGCGGTTTGCCACAAGCTCGGGAATGTGGGCAACGACATCGGTCCGAACCTTCAATCAGTATCGGCGCATCCCGCGGAAAAACTTCTGACATCGATTCTCGATCCCAATGCTTCGATCGAACCCGGCTATCTTGCTTATTCGTGCACTCTGGTTGGCGGGGAAGAACTGTACGGCATTATTGCAGCCGAAACGGCAAACAGCCTTATAATGAAGATGGCCGATGGCAAAACCCAAACCATCCTGCGCGGCAATATCGCCTCACTGCGCAGTTCCAATCTTTCTCTCATGCCAGAAGGACTCGAGGCAGGCATGAGTAAACAGGATTTGGCTGACTTGATCGCTTTTCTGCGCCTTCAACCGGATAAGAAGTGAGTCTCAAGCCATTAAAGTCTTTGAATTTCAAAACAGGTGTAAACAAGTCAAGTTCTGCTGCATTTGCAAAAAAGAAAAATTCGTGCCCATTCGTGAAATTCGTGTCTCAGTCTGAGGCCCTGCTTGGCTGGGATTCAAGGGACTGGTTGCTGTCTCAGTCCCAGAGGGACGGTCGAATAATGGAGTTTTTCCGTCCCTCCGCCCGGACTTCAGATCGCTTCACGCTCGTTAATCCACGTTTAAACGGGTGGGCTGTTTTCACGCATCCTCCGGGATTTAAGACGCCGAGATAATGCTTGTCTAGTGACTGCAAATTACATCTGTGGACTTGGTGAGGTATGTGTGCAGCCAGAAGCACACTTTATTTTTCAACGAACAAGCGCATCCTCAGAAACAGCAAATTATGCACCCCGGTCACTTTAACCTAAAAGGTCCCTTGCGTTTGACATTCGAAGCTCAAAGTCACTCTGATACCGCCAAATGCAAGTCACCTGAACGGCGCGGATTCACAATTATTGAACTGCTGATTGTAAGCATGATTATCACGATTTCCGCTCTGCCTTCGCAGGCGCAAACGAACTGCGCGCCCGCCCCTTCTGGCCTCGTAAGTTGGTGGCGAGGGGAAAACGACGCCAGTGATGCCATCGCGACAAATGATGGCGCGCTTGCCGGAGAGATTGGATTTGGTCCAGGAGAGGTCGGTAACTCATTTGTCTTTAACGGAACGAACGCATCAGTTCGTGTGCCTGCTTCGAGCAGCCTGAACGTGGGACAAGACCAGGGATTCAGCCTGGAGTGCTGGATCAATCCCGCCCAGATTGCCGATGCACAACCACTCGTAGAATGGTTCACAGGAATTGGCCCGCCCTGGGGAGTACACTTTTGGATTTCAGAAGCGGGCTCGGGCACCGGGCCAGGTTGCCTTTATGTGAATATTCCCGACACATTTGGCGGGGAACATAAGTTCTCATCGGCTGCCGGAATTGTCGGCACAAACTTTTGGCAACATGTAGCGGTCACTTACGATCAGGCCACCGGAAACACCAAGCTTTTTTACAACGGCGCAGTCGTAGCTGAACAGACCCTCGGATCTTATACGCCGCAAACCTCCTACCCTCTCTATTTGGGCCGGCGTCCACCCGGAAGCAACAAGGAGGTACTATTTAGTGGAGGAATGGACGAGGTGAGTCTCTACAGTCGAGCACTCTCGATTAATGAGATTCAAGGCATCTACAATGCCGGCACCGCGGGAAAGTGCGTGATTTCGAATGCCCCGCCGGTTGCCCCTATTATCCTTTCCCAACCTACGAACATAATGACGTATGTCGGAAGCAACGTAACGTTGAGCGTCACTGCCGGTGGCGATGCACCACTGCTGTATCAGTGGCGTCTCAACGGGGACGACCTGCCTGGCAAAACTTCAAGAGTTCTGGCCTTGCCTAATGTGCAATTGAGCAATGCCGGGCCGTATTCTGTAATTGTTAGCAATATCATAGGTTGGATTGTCAGTTCAAATGCAGTCCTGACGGTAAAACCGTTACCGGAGTGCGTTCCGCCCCCTTCTGGACTGGTAAGCTGGTGGCGCGCGGAAACCAACTCGCTTGACAATTGGGACTCGAATGATGCCTCGACCACCCGATCCTTCGCTCCCGGCAAAGTTGGCCTGGCCTTCTACAATGTCAGCCTCTCGGTTCCTGATTCGGCGTCTTTGCATTTTAGCAACGCCATCACGATCGAGGCCTGGGTAAATCCTTCCAGCAGCGGCGGCCTGGAGTCACGAACTATAGTGTCAAAATTCGATTCCGCCAGTCGTGTGCAGAACGGCACAAACAGCAGTTTTTACTTCGGCCTGACGAACAATGGCCGGCCAATCTTTATCCTCTCGCCCAATGGCTCACCTCGCACGAACGTGACTCTTATCGTTAACCAACCTTTGCCTAACAATCGATGGACCTTCCTAGTGGGCACTTATGATGGGAGTGCCGTGAGCTTCTATGTGGACGGCGTCCTGGCCGCACAGACCAATTATGATCGCGGCATTTTCGCGGGGACTTCAACCCTTAGTATTGGCGCAGTCCCCGTCCCTCCTGTTTTCTTCACCCAGTACTTTCCCGGCCTGATCGACGAAGTTTCCCTTTACAATCGCGCACTGACAGACCGCGAAGTGCAGACCCTCTTCAGTGCTGACTTCGTCGGCAAATGTCTCGTGCGGCCCAGCATCGTTACCCAGCCGCGAGATCAAGCAGTTCCGCTTGGGGAAGACGTGAGATTTGCTGCCTCAGTTTTTGGATCGCGCCCTCTTAAGTACCAATGGCGATTCAATGGCGTCAACATTGCCAACGCAACCAACTCTGCTTTGGTGCTCGAGAAACTACAACCCAACCGCGTGGGCAACTACTCCGTCTCCGTCAGCAACGCGGTCGGCACCGTCACCAGTTCCAATGCCGCACTCACATTGCTCGCGCCGCCGATTTGCACGGATATCCCAGCCGGGTTGATTAGTTGGTGGCCGGCGGATAGAAACTCATCCGATGCAATGGGCACTAATGATATCCGTGAAGGAGCATTTTACGAAACAGGCAAAGTAAGCCAGGCGTTCAACTTCAGAAGCGGTTTTCCCGCACGCCTCCAGGTATTCTCTTCAACCTTGAACTTCGGAAGTAATGCCGATTTCTCGATCGAAATGTGGATCAAGATTGGAGGAACTAACCCGATTTATCCAAATGTTCCCATTTTGGAAAAGCGCGACCCTGGCAATTTCTGGCTCGGCTACTCCTTGTCCTTGAACCAGGGCCGTCTCGCATTTGCCATGGGATCTTCCCCGGTCAGTGCCACGAATGTTTCTACGTTCATCTCGTCCGGACCCGATTTGCGCGATGAAATGTTCCACCATGTGGCTGTAAGTGTGAACAGAACCACCACCAACGGCGGTAATCTTTACGTCGATGGGCAATTGGTAATGAACTTCGATCCGACTGCCCGTAAAGGCAGCCTTGCCTCCAATAATTCGTTACTCATCGGCTCTCCCGCGAATACAATTTCGAATGCGTTTTTCGTTGGCCTCATTGACGAACCCGCCATCTATAATCGAGCGCTCAGCGCCAAGGAAATCCTCGCGATCCGCCAGGCGGGTGCGGCGGGTAAATGCAAAGTGAAACCCTCCTTGGTTGTCCAACCGGTAAGCCAAAGAGTGACGAGTGGATCAAACGCTACGTTCAGTGTGGTTGCCGTCGGCACGCCGCTGCTTCGTTACCAGTGGCTTAGGGGGGGCCAGCCTCTTGATGGGGCCACAAGTTCCGTATATACTCTCGTTGCGAAGAGCAGCGTTACTCTTTCTGTACGGGTTACCAATCTTTTTGGCTCCATTACGAGTTCTAACGTGGTGCTAACCATTAACCTTGCGCCCACCGTATTGCCTCAAATCATTTCGTTGAACGAAGACACGCCCACATCGATCACTCTGGCCGGCACCGACCCTGATGGCGACGCGCTCAGTTACCCAATTGTCACACCGCCAGGTCATGGCAGCTTAAGTGGCACGGGATCAATCCTTATTTATACGCCAGTTCCCAACTATTTCGGCCCGGATAGCTTTACGTTCCAAGCCCATGACGGCATCTCTGGCTCCGCCCCAGCCACTGTCAATCTGAGCATTATGCCCGTCAACGATCGTCCGGTGGCCCAGTCTCAAAACGTAACGCTCGATGAGGATACCACTGCCACATTCACCCTTGGCGGAGTCGATGCGGATGGCGACCCGCTCACATTTGCCATTGGCGTCCCAGCACACGGCACACTCACCGGGACGCCACCGAACCTCACATATCGGCCAGATACAAATTATTTCGGACCGGACAGTTTCACCTTCAGCGTGAATGATGGTCAGACCAATTCCGAGGTCGCGACGGTAAGCCTCACGGTTCGTCCGGTGAATGACCCGCCAGTGGCCAAAATCACGGTTTCGCCACTAATCGAACTGCCAGGGATTACCAACCGTGTTGTGATTTCGGCGGTATGCGGAAACGGCACAGTCGTGCTGGATGGATCGGAATCGAGTGATGTCGAGCACGACCAGCTCACGTACTTTTGGATGGAAGGGACGAATGTTTTTGCCCAGGGCGCCATGGTCACAAACGAGTTCGAACCGGGCACCCATGAGCTGGCCTTGGAAGTGAGTGATGGCACGGCCAACGCAAAGGAAACGGTCACAGTTGAGGTCGCCGCTCCGTCCGATGCAATCGCCGCCATTATCGTTTCTATCAGTGAAACGGGCCTGGATGGACGTGACTCCAAAGCATTACTCCATCCATTGGAACTGGCTGGGAAGGAAATGGATCGATGCAATGCCGCGGCGGCAATGAGCATGGTAATCCAATTCCAAAAAAAGCTGGAAATAATTGCCCGGATCAATCCTAAACTGGCCGAACAACTGCGAGTGGCAGCACAGGCCATTCTGGATAGTGATGGCAAGCCTCTAACTGGAAAGCCACCAGCAAAACCCCGATAACCCGACTTTCGACCTGAGGCACGGGCGCCTTCGGGAGGTAAAAGACGGGAAGGTTCGTGACAGATCCCGGTGGGCCATGTCCAAACGGGAAGGAACCATGCTGCAATAGATCGGGCATTTGATGCGTGAACCATAAAGATCTGCCATAATTGCCTGTAGCTATGCGTGATCTACCCCAACCCCGCAGCTCAAAACACCGGCAAAACGATAACTGCTTCACGCTTATCGAACTTTTAGTCGTCATGGCAATCATCGCGATTCTGGCGGGCTTAATCTTTCCTGGATCGCGAATCGCTGCCGGCGCAAAGGCCAAAAACCGCGCCAAAGCTGAGTTGAAGCAGATTGAGAGTTACATCGAACTTTATAAGACGAAATTCAATGTTTATCCGCCCTGTTCTCCGGTGAATGATCCCAAGATGAACTGCCTCTTTTACGAACTTGCCGGGACACGGCTCGATAGCGGTGTTTACACGACCTTGAATGGAGTTTCACAAATTCAACCTGGGGACATTCATATCGCTTTTCTTCTGGATGGCTTTGTCAATGCCATACAGGGCGCTGGCAATGATGAAGTGCAGCAACCTCGGGATTTCGTCACTCAAACTCTTCGCAATGGACAGTTCTCGAGAGTTCTCGTGACTAACAAAGCTTTGCTGGCTTCCACGAGTGTCGTCATTCTGGGATCTTCGCTTCCAGGCGGAGACATGCTTCCTGGCAGTACCGGCCCAATAAATCCCTTTGGCTACAACTCCGCCACACCAACTCACAACCCGAACTCGTACGACCTCTGGCTCGACATTATCATCTTCGGAAAGACTTACCGCATTTGCAACTGGAGTTCGAAACCTCTCGTTCTCTAATCGTTCGAGGCGGTCGACTCCTGGGCGAAGTCATGAATTTTCTAAACTCACTTCAAGGTCTGGTGACTTTGACTCGCAAATAGCGACAAACCTGAGACGCGCCAGACGTTTCCCGCACCGTTACGGTTTCATTTGGGGAACCGATCCGGGAAACTTCTGTCGCTTGTGCGCTTAGAACAATATTCGTTCCGGCATAACTGGCGACATCAGACCAGTTTGACAAATCTGTAGAAACCTGAACGTGATAAGTGATGCCCGATTCGGCGGGCCGCCGGACAAAGCTGATCTGCAAATAATTTGTCCCCTGGCTGGCGACGACAGACGATTGAGTAAAGGCGTTGGTCTTCCAGTAATTAAGCAGATTAACCAGCGCCAGCGGCGAATTTGTGGGTGGCGCATGGTTCGCCTGGTCCGCTGTGTTGACGCCATGGCAACTGGCGCAAGTCCGAATCTCGCCCGGCTGGAAGGTGATCCAATAGCGCTCCCGAACAACACCCGTACTGTTCGTATCGGTAAGTTGCCAGGAAAGGGCACGCCGAGCGGGAACCAGAGCGGCCATCGAGCCATCAGACCCAAGCTGGACGCTAGCGAGTGGAGCGTTAGAAGTTCCGGGATTATCCACTGCCGGATCGTGCAAATGTTGCGCGATGACTCGCCGGCCGGCGCGGGGAGTAGCAGGGTTGCCATAATTCAGGCTCCGTAATTGATCGCCCTGAAAGAGTTGCAGCCAGGCGATATCGTATAATTTTCCGGACGCCCCAATGGTCTGGTGGCTGGTGCCGGCGATCCGCAAATTGAATGGTTGCAGGCGATCGGCATGGTCTCGCGTCGTGACATCGCGACTTACAATCAACGCGAGTTCGTGCAATCGCAAATAGTCCTTAAATCGGTTCATATCCACCTTTGCCGAAGCAAATGCCGCCAGTTCTGGCGCAGCTACCTGTTCTTGTAATCGCGTCGGCCGTTGGCGAGCGACGACCTCGACCGGATCCAACTCCCAAAGCAGGTTTGTTTGCGTTACCAGGTAGTCGGGACTCCAGTACGCCGCTTGATTCGTCAGGCCAGGGGTGAGAGGCGCGCCGGGCGCGTAGAATCCGTTGCTCATTTGCAAAAATTTCAGACGAAAATCATAACTGGATTTCGGAAACGAGGCGGATCCTCCATTGCCTTCGTAGAGCGTGTAAGCTGTATGGGCCGCGATCAGGTACCCATCGGTCGTCATGACAGGGTTACGATACAGACCTGTGTGATCGGCGGGAATATTCGTCGGAGATGAAGCATAAGAATGCGTCGAGCGCGGAGTTAAATAGCTGATCCGCATCAGCGAAGCGTTGATGTTGGTTGCCCCGGTGAGGGATACGACCTGTCCGGCGGCATGGGAGCCAAATTCAGGGGCGTCAATTCCATAAAAGAGCCCAGGAACATTTGGATCTTCGCTGACATGAAGGAAATTATCAATTGTGTTGGTGTTATAATGGTTGCCGAAATAATAAAGGTCCTGAATATTGGGATCGTTAGTGAATGCAGCGCTGCCATAACTGCCACCCAGTTCATGCCTTCCCACGTGATTGATCGTTTCTTCGGCGGTGCCATCCTCATTGATTTGCCAGGGAAAAAACTGGTTGAACGTGTGTCCTGCCAATCCCGTGCCTGCCAGTAAATCGGTCCGAACACCGCGCGGCTCGGGAAATACCTCTGTCTTGTTCGTGGTTGCGACCGAGGATGAAGTTTCATCGCTCCAGTTGAATGCCCCGTAAGTGATTGTCCCGTTTTCGTAATCTGTGTCAGCTTGCTGGTCGCGCTGCAAATGATCCCAGCGCACAAAGATCACTCGTCCTGCTCTGTCAAGAATGGGGGAAAAAGCTCCGCTGGGCGTGTGGTTCAGCATGAACAAATCCCCATTCGTGGGCTGCAAACTCCAAATTCCAGTCACTGTAGGTGCTTCCTCGTATTCGTCCAATTGCGGGTACAAATTTACCTGGCCATTTCGAGGACGATCGCTGGTAAAAATGATCTGCTCATCCGTGCCATAGATGGGCGAGATATTGTTGTAATTCGCGGGTTGATTCGGAACCTTGGTGATCACCGGGGTGGATGCCAAATCGAGGAAATTGCTGATCTCATAAATCTGCCAATACTTCACACTGTTGTAGTCGAATTGAAACCTCGGCGCTCCTACCACCATGCTGAAAACAGCCTTTTGCCCGCTCCAATGCATACAGGGCTGACGAACGGCTATTCCGTTCGTGTGCTGAGGCCCGTACACGCCAAAACCAGCCGCGCGCGTAAGATTTCTTACTGTTCCATCGGGGTAACGGATATAGAGATCTCCACCTCTGCCACAACTATCAGGGTTTGCACGATGATTGCCAAACACCGAGCCAATTGTAGTAAAATCGGCCGGGATTGATACTTGCGTCACGAACAGTATTGAATTTGTGGGGCCGGCAAATACTGCCGGGCTGAGCGTGAGGATTACGAATAGGAAAATACGGAACATAGAAAGGCTGATGGGCTAACTACCAGAGAGCTTGCTGGCGGACTCGACCATGAAATGAATGACTTATTTTCAAACCGTCCCTTCTTCGAGACGCCTCAAAACCATGCAGATGCCATGCCATTTTCGTTTCCAGGACTCGACCAGGAATACGTCCTTTGGCGTAGTGCATTTAGCAGAAGCCTTGTGTACATATGCCAGAATCCGCGCCGCCAGAGAGCTAGATGGTTCTCCCGGTGCTCCTCTCCCGCCACTGCGGGACCGGAACTGGTACTGGCTTAAGTCTTAAAGGGCAGTAGTCATCTATGAGGTTCTGAATGCTGCCAGGCAAAACGTCCAACTGGTTGTCGTAAATTTCAAAGAGCATGTGATCTGGTTAGCAGATGCGGCTCTCATGGTCTCCGGACCACCCGATATATCCATGTAGGCCACGCAACGGCAACCACGATCGCAAAAATAATCAGGACATGCAGCCCGTCAGTCTGCAACCCGAGGAGTGGCGCGAGGAATAGGCAACCCAAGACAAAGCATGTGAAGCTTCGCTCACCTGCCCCACGGCAAAACTGGACCAGCGCATACACGAAAAGGGTCAGCGCCAGGAGGGGGGATGCGAGCAGAGCAAGGAACACAAGAGCCGTCAAGGGCGTCAGGAAGGGTCCTGAAGCCAAAATGACGTTGCAATGTAGAAGCTCCATTTTTGCTAATGCAAAAACTCACTGGCGCCGGGGCAAAGATCTCCATCATGGGACAGAACGGTCATCCCGGCATCTAGTGAAGTGACGTTGTTATGCTCTTGGCGCATCGGAACCATACGAACGCTTGCCTCTTCTCACCGCGTAACGTTTGAGTAAAAACCCGGCGACCAGCTTATTGGAACCCCAAGCCCTCTCAAGGCTTCTTCTTCCTTCGCTCTAATTCTCCCACGACAACGCCAGCGAACAGGAGAAGCACCCACAGCAAGTATGAACGGGGGTCTCCCGGCGGCCAGCCCATCTTTCTGTCAAGCAAGCCACCGACATTAATTCCTATTGCCATACCCGTGAGGATGCCGCTGCAATAATATCTCATAATGCGTGATAGTTCCGATTGCCCAACGTTGTGCCTCAATAATCGAATTTACAAAACATGGCGAACGCAAAGCGAGGGCGGCGGTTAGGTGAAGCCGCGTGGTTGAACGACTATTTGGTGAATTCGCTCTCAAGCAACTTTCCCGTGTCTGGGTCAATCCTGCAACGGAAGCCCTCGAAGTTGCCAACCAGTTTGGAAACCTACACCAAAGCCGAACGCCCGGCCTGAGAAGGTAATCAAACAAACGCTGCAGGTCAGTGGCGGCGGGACTACGGCGCACCATGTCGAACGGCGCTGCACTCGGCTCGTTAGGCCTGATTGAATTTCGGCTCATAACTCCACTCCCATATTTTTCCGTCTTCCGGGTGGTCAACTGTGCCAGTGAATGCAAAGCCAAGCTTCTTCAGGATATGATTAGACGCATTCTCCTCAGTCAAGGTATGGGCGATGATTCGAACCGACGAGTCACACTCCTGAGCAATCGAAATGAGACGTTGCGCCATGCGTGTAGCGATACCGCGTTCTTCGAAATCAGGATAGGTAAAGTACGCGATCTCTGCAACGCCTTCGACCGGGGGTGAGTTAAAGCCACAGCAACCAACACAGTTGTTTCCTTCAATGGCCAGGTATCCAACCCAAGGCTCAATATAACCGCAGCGCGCGTACAACTGCACGGTCGAGGCAATCACGGCGATTGCAGCCTCTGGAAGGGTGATGTCTGATAGACTGACATTGCCGTCGCGTGGAATTGGAACAAGACGCATGGCAACTAACGCTCCGGCTTAGGCACGCCAGGCCGATGATGTCCGGTTGTCAACTGAGGCGCGATCCCGGCGTTGCCTGCAGCCGGTTTGTTGGCTGGTGGAGCAAGCCATTCGTCCCGCAAACAACCCATGATCAAAATGTCATCCTCAGCGCCATCCAGAAACCGCGCGAACCGCTTTCGGCCCTCAATCACAAAGCCCTCTCGTTCGTAAAGTCCCACAGCGATCTTGTTTGAAGCAAACACCTCCAATTCGACGCGTTTTAAGGCTTTGGCAAAGACCTGGCTCAATGCTTCACGAACAAGTCGGCGTCCTAGACCCTGGCCACGAAAAGACGGCAGCAGACCCATGCCCAAGCGGCCTACATGGCGCATCCCCTCAAAAGGAATCGGGGTCACATCGCACCATCCTACAATCCTGGCATCGGCTACCACTACAATCTGAATCCCGCCGCTGTCCGAGAGCGAGGCTATGAACGCACGAGTTTGCTCTGCGCTGAACCCGGAGGTATTGCCCAAATACCGCCGCTCTCTAGAAACAGCATCGATACAAACAGAGATAGCGTCGGCATCCTCCGGAGTACTGGAACGCGTTGTAATCATCGTCATGGCAGAGAATCTTCCCGCAGCCAACGTAGAGTACAGCCGCGCCGGGCGAAATGCGACAGGAACCAGCCGAGGCGTCGTCCCGGCGTCGGCTGCCACGACTCGTTAGCCTTCCGGTGATTCAACATCGGCTTTGTTCCCGAAGGTTGCTTGTAAACATAGCAGTGATCCTTTTGAGCGGTGTACCTGAACATGTCAGGTGCCAGGGTTCGCGGCAAGTCGCAGGTGATACAACACCCGTTCTCGACATAAAAATCGCCTTCGATGTTTAGCGGATGTGCTCTGTTTTCAGACATAACGCTGCGCATCACTGGCGCGGGCCAATGACGCTCGAATGAAACAGAAGCGCAATCCCGCGTCCAGTGCCGGTCTGAACGACGGGGCGCTCATAAGAGCCCACTCAGCGCGACCAAGCACCCAATGGTGATAAAGGCAATGCCTAGTTTCTTCTGATCCAGGTGCTTCCGTTCTCGATTCCACGAAATCAACAAGAGCCCGCCTCCAACGATCATTCCCACGCCTGCGATGATCTGAACGAGTTTCATTGTGAGTAGTGCTCGGGTATCGCTCGTTAGGCAGTTTCATGGCTGCTGCTCGCTCTCGTCCGAAATCTCGACTTCTTCGCCGGTGGCCAAGACTCGCCAGCGGTAGGGAGGTAATTTCGGCAACTGCACCGCATCAAGCTCTTCTATCCCCTCAACGAACGCCTTGCAAATGCGATGCCAGCCGTCCAACACCTCGCCCGTCGGCGAGAGAATAATCGGATGGCTTAAGTCTGCCGCATTGATATCTCTGGCGTGCTCTGCAATCGCGCGGCAGGTTGGCTGAATATTTCGAGGACCTCCGAACCAACGAACCTCATCGAAGCCGTCCAACTCACTCAAGCGCACCTTCTTGACCGGGAGGCCTTCTGCCAACTCCCATAGCTGATACATTCGCCAAAAGCGCATCGAGCCATCGTCTCGGGGTGGTTCGCAGCAGCGGCGTTTCGCGGCGCGCTCGCTGTGGATCCTGTCTTGGTTTCCGCTCATGCGAAATCTTGAGAATCGCTAACGACAAAAATCACCGATGAGCGGCATCCACTGGCGTCCGAGTCTCAATTCAGCGTGCCTGCCGCTCATTCGGTGCATTGCGTTGTTAGACATCGGTCTCTAGCCTTGGATTTAATCGGCACCAGTCAACAACCCTCGCGACGAGAAAATCTACCGCCTCGTCTAAACGTGCCTCTGTTTCGGAATCCACATGCTCGCAATCCTGGGTTTCTTCAGCCTTCTCCTGAGCTTCTTCAGCCTTTTTGCCCCACGCAATGATGTCGTCCAGAGACCGACAAGCTTTCGTCAACTGCTCTGGATCAAATCTCACCTCCTGAAGGAGGATGTCACGGATCGCATCCAAGTACTCGACGTACTCCTCGTTGCGCCAATTGATGCCGCCGTTGTGGTTAAGCTCCTTCTCGACGACCCCCATTGAGGCCACAAGTTGCTCGTAATCGGTATCGCCAATAGCGAACTGATCTTCCACCTCGTGAATGAGTTTATGAAACTTTTCGAGATATTCCTCGGTTGATGTTTGCCTCGATTGTCGTTTAAAAAACCGCAACATATCTTCTTGTCAACGTCGCGCCTCACCTACCGCCGCTGGGGAGACGGGCCGAGCGGAGGAAGGGTACTCAAGTTCACCCAGTCTGCCGAGCGGAAAGCGCTGGCGGCGGTTAGCCTTAATACTTCTGCGATGCTAAAGGTGCACCTGAGCATCGGCTTGGGCATCCTGGCCAGGCAGTCCCTCGATATTTGCCAAGCACTGTTCCTAGCAACACGACGATTGGGAATAGTATTCGTTGCACCGCACGCGGAACGACGAGTGTCGATTGTGTCTTCTGATGGCGATAGAGGACATGCGCCATGTAAAATATTGGCGGACGATTTGGCGGACCTGCGTTGAGCACCTCGAACAACGCCTGAAGGTATCGGTCCAGGTCAACTCCAGGTGTGACAACTCCTTTTAGCACTAACTCTTCATCACCGTCATTCCACCACCGATGTGCGCTTCCCTTTGGAAAATGAGCGGAATCACCGGCTTTAATCACAAGAGAATTACCATCAACCGAAGCGGACAAGGTGCCTGAAACCACTTCTACATACTCATCCTCTTCAAAGTGAATATGGAGCGGCGGTCCTCGCCGATGCGCGGGCAGCGAGCCAGTCAAACGCAACTCCTCAACACCGTTATCGGTCTTAATACGGCGCAGCGTGAGCCGCTCCCCGATGTGTCTGAGCTCCAGCGTCACGGCCTGCTCATTGGATTGGTTCATATTAGTGTCTGCGTTCGCTAAAATGCCATATCAACGAAACAACTGAGCGATGCGGGCGGCCCACAACGTCCGAATCGGCAACGGAGGCAGCCCGCCCGCTCCAGTGACCTCGTTGGGCTCGTTCATCGCAGTAAAAGCATAAATCCAAAAGGAAACAGGACAATGAAAGCGCCGACACATACCGCAACCAGCCAAGTGAAGATTCGCTGCTTGCAAGGTGTCCAGCCCGCTACTCCGAATAGCCACAGGGAAATGAAAAGCACGAGAACCAGCGGAAAGAATGAAGAAACGGCCGTGATGAAACTCCGAAGGACGTTCGGAATCGATAGAGCCCCGATTGTGATAGAAACAACCCCTGCCGCTATTAAAGCTCTGCTCGTCGTTGGTCTCATGATTTTAACATGCGCCTTGCCCAACGATCCAAAGCTGAGGCAGGCCGACGGGCAAGTGGCTCCGCAAACTCGATAATCGTTGTATAACTCAAACCATCCATTAACTCAAGGCGCAGTCGGCGTTGGCTCCAGCGCAGTGTTGGGCCAGTTAAGGAAACTTAATTCGTCTCCTAATGCCATCAAAAACTGTGCCGTCCGCATAACCGATGTGATCCTTGTGGATTCTGCACCGCAAAAAGATTCCATTTGTGTCCCCATCCTGCAGGCTCACCCCCACAATCTCATAACTGCTCAGGTCCGGTGTAAAAGTTGCCCAGTTCGGCGGAGCCCGTCTCGAGCGATCGGCGTCGCAAATTAGAACCCGAGGCGTGGCCAGTTCATTAGACATGGACAGGAAGTCGGTCGGCATCTTGCCGTTGTTCTCTGATGCCCAGGTCCGAGCGGCAAAGCAGATAGAGCACATGTAGTTGCCGCAGGACATAGATTGAGTAAAGCGCTTAGCGCGACCGGCCGCGTAGACCCCAGCCGCCAAAGCGACCGCGGCGAGAGCGGCAATAATAATGAGCTTACGCAAAAGCATGTAGCTAGACGGCCCAACGCTGCGGCTCACCTACCGCCGCCGGGGAGGCAGGTTGAGCCCAGAAACAATACACAATTTTAATCAATAGCGGCGAACGTAAAGCGCGGGCGGCGGTTAGGTGGAGTCGTCTTGTTGGCCGATCTTTTGGACCTTATCTGGCTCATATTCTGACTCCTTTCCCCTATGGATCAGCCATGCAATCTCCTGACCATCCCTGGTGCGGAGCTGCAAGATATCACGGCTGATTCCATCTCCGGTCGATGCGTGGAGGGCAAGACGGGCATGCACGCTCCCTGCCGGACAAAACATTGTGACGAACTCTCGACCTTGGAACTTGTAAGTTTCACGCAAATCGTAATCCAGCCACTCCGGACGCCTGCCGTAAACCTCACGCACGAGCGCCTCCAAGAACGTCTCAACGTCTCGGGGCGTCTCGGCTGGTAACTTTTCGATGAGGAACATGGCTCACAACAGGGAACGGGATTTCGGCCAACGTGGCTCTCACTGTCGACCGGCCAGTGACTTCAATATGGAAACAGAGCACCGTCCGGACGTCCAGTGCAGAGCGTTAGGCCACGGCGGACAAAGTGTGGACATCGCGGGACAGAAGCCAGCGACCGTCGCGCTGCTTGCGATATACCGTCATGCGATGCCCGGCGAACTGTGCCGTCTTCCCGCCAGCGCGTGGGGTCACTGACAGTGCGTCCCGGCTTCGGGTGTAGGCGACCTCGCCGACAACAATGACCTCTTCCAACTCGCTGGTACAAGATATCCGCATCTGTTGGTGGGCGGTCCTGAAGTTGGACGAAAATCCCTCCCGGCCGAACGGCGCCTGGCCGGGAGTGAGAAAAACGACATCCTCCGCGACTAAGGTGAGCAGACGAGCCAGGTCACCGGCATTGACGGCATCAATCCAGATTGAATGCACCGTGCGGATTTCTCGTTCATCAGATGCCATAGCGTGTCTCGTGGCCATATCAAGGTTTGGGCTCACTGGCGCGGCGCCAGCGGCCTCCGAAATGCAAACAGAACGCGGTCGCCGCGTCCAGTGAAGCCCGCGTTAGGCGTTGCGGTCTTTGTCATTTGGCTTGAAATCCGCCATCGATGTTGAGGACGTGTCCAGTCACGAATGACGCCTCGTCTGAAAGCAGCCAGACGATGCCGTTGACAATCTCCTGCGGCGTGCCCATGCGGTTCATGGGGGTGCATGGCTGAAATGCCAGCCTCGTTATAGATGCCCTGAGTCATGGCCTTGACGATGATCTCGGTTTTCGCGGCGCCGGGCGCCACCGCGTTGATGCGAATGCCCTCCGTGGCGTAATCCAGCGCGCCGGCCTTGGTCAGTCCGACGACGGCATGTTTGGAGGCGCAATAAGCGCCGGTATAAGGAATGCCATTCAGCCCTGCGATGGAGGCGAGGTTGACGATGGAGCCGCCGCCGTTCTTGAGCATCTGATTTCATTTTGGCTCGCTACGCTCGCGGCCGAACGGTGCACATCACTGGCGGCGGGCCAGTGGCCTTCGATATGAAAACAGGGCGGAATCCCGCCGTCGTGCTGGGTTGGGCGCTCCGACCAATGGCTTCTCGAAGCAAATACTGAGCGGGTCGCACACGTGGGAGCCGTAGGGCGCGATTCGTCGAAAGCCGGAGGACTCGTAAAGAGCAATAGCTTCGGGCTGACGATCGCCAGTCTCGAGCCGAAGAGCTTTGAAGCCGAATATGGCCGCCCGAGCCTCCAACTCCGCCAGTAGGCGGCGTGCAACCCCATGGCGGCGGACGGGCGGTGCGACATACATGCGTCTGACCTCTGCAACATCCGCACAAATTGGGTACACCGCGGCACACCCGACGGGCTCCCCCTCAACCAGTGCGATGAGAAACGCGCTCCTGGCTACCAGCGGTTGATTGATTGATGGCGCGGAGGCGTCGAGGACATCACCATAGCGCAACAACGCCTCCGTTCTCATCTGGCGCAATAGCTGAGCGGCCTCATCCCCGAGCGGGTCTGCCACTTCAAGCCGGATTTGTAGATCATTGCCGCCCATAGCTCATATCCGTCGCCGCCCAACGCCGCGTCTCACCTACCGCCGCCGGGGAGGCAGGTGGAGCGCAGAGACGATAATCAAACGGGACAAAAGATGTGGACGCAAAGCGCGTGCGGCGGTTAGGTGCAGGCGCCTTGGGTGCATCGTCACGTGACCCACTCCCCGCCTCGGCGGATGCGCATGTTGTATGCCTTTGGTTTCTCCAATCTAGGCCTGGCGCCCCCACTCCTCAGAATGCGCACAACTTCGGCATGGTGTTCCCTGTCGGCGAACTCCAACGCGGTCAGGTTCCCGTAGCTGAGATTTCCGGATACGGCGTCGAGCTTCGCCCCATGGGCAACCAGCAGCGTTACGGTGCTAGCACGACCGTTTCGTGCCGCCCACATCAGCGGCGTCATACCCCAGGTGTCGGTCGCGTCCGCATCGGCACCCGCCGAAAGTAGTTCCTCAACAATCTGATTATGGCCCCTGGCGGCCGCAGCGATGAGAGGCTTGTTCTTGGAGGGATCGGGGTCGGCCCCCACCCTCAATAACTTGCGGACAATTGCTGAGCACCCGGCGTCGGCTGCGGCGTGTAATGCATTACCAAACTTTACCATGTTGACATCCGCAGCGTGGGCAATCAGGGCTTTTGCGGTTTCCAGGTGACCATTTTGGCATGCTTGGTGCAGAACGCTGAATACCCCAAATCCAAGAGTGACGGTATCGTCAGGATCTGCCCCACGTGAGAGCAGTTCCTCCACGATCTCTGTTCGCCCGAGCGGAGCAGCGTAGCCCAGGGCAGTATTGCGCAGCTTTGACTCGATGAGCACATTAGCACCGTGGGACATTAAGAAGTGTGCAACCTCGGTGTGGCCTTGGATGGCCGTGTACATCAGCCCCGTGAGGCGCGCATCCTGGAGCCTCGGGGCGAATGGCAAAGGCTTTCTATGCCGCAGGTTGACGTTCACCCCGCGCTTGACGAGCTGTTCGACGTCCTTGAGTCGCCCGTCCCAACAGGCAGACATGAACTCGTCTTCGCGATTAGATCGAGGCCTCTTGTTCCGCGATGGCATACGCTCTTACACCCAACGTTTGGCCTCAGTGGTGCCCCGCCAATGGTGTCCAATTGCAAACAGGAGCGGAATCCGGGCATCCGCTGCGGGCCGCTCGTTCGGCTTCATTCCTGTAATCTGTGGGTCGAAATCGAACATCGCGGCTCTCATCAAGTCTCGCGAGCGTATAAACCCCACCTGCCGGGCAGACAAGCTCTTTTGACAGGTAGCCATTGGTGCCCGCAAGATCAGCCCATGTAGGAACATCGTTTGTGCTCTTGTTATGATTAATTCTCCACTGTTCTTTCGCGTTGGCAATTTGCAGTTGGTAGTTGTTGCAAGCATTACATTGTGAGATGGCGCGGGCACGGGTGAAGGATGGGGCGAAAAAAACGGCAAGAACCGCGACGCAGCTCGTCGCCGCCAAAGCGACCTTTATTTTGGTGGCCATAAAGCGCTAGAGGCCGAACGTTCAGCTCACCGATGGCGGCCCCTCGGTGACTCCCGAATTGCCAAACGGGTTCGCGGGGCCGCCATGCGGTGAAGCGTTTGGTTCGGCCTAGTCATTTACGCTGTCCCCTTGTCCACCCCGGATTCTCCGCAAGGCTTTGCTCGAGTTGAGGGTGGTGAGGGTCCTCGAAACATGATCTTGCTCAAGAGCAGCCCCAAGCCGAATCCAATAACCAACCCCGAAGCAATAAGTCCCAGGACATCAGCCCCGTGGAGCGCCTGAACCCGGGGATTGCCTAAGGCGTTCAAAAGCGGGGGAACCCCGAGCATCAACATGAACAGACCGACGACGATCCTGATGCGCCGTTGACGTTGCTCCCGTATGGTATTGTCTGCATCCTCATGCTGGCCTGAAGTCATAGTGTTGTCCTCGAAGGGATGATTGAACGAATCTGCGTGAAGCGCAGCGCGCCGCAGCAACTCCTGGCTGTGAGTTTCTGTGGCGAATGGCGCGCGGCCCAACAGCCCGCGCTCACTCGCGCCGGGATCATGACGCCCCAAATGTAACCGAGTGCGCCCCCGGCGTCGAGTGCAGCGCGATGGTTATACCGCACGGACCGGAAATTGCGCTGTGACTTCCTCAAGCTCATGAATAGATGTTTCCAACTGGGACTGATCGAGCTGTAATGTAAAGTGCAGCCGATTGCCAATGCCCGGCTGGTCAGCGACCTCACCCACCAACGCGATGTGCCCCTTTCCGTCCCCGCTTAATCTCAGGTGTAACTGCGTCTCCAAAGTAGTGAATTCAGCCATGCCGGACAGGCTCTGGTAAAGTGGACGAAGCTGTGTGAGGAACGCAGCCAACTCGTCAGTCACAATTGCCACATCGACCTTGCCGCGAAATCCACCGACACACACGCTAACCTGCGAGGTAAGCCAATTATCGTCGTGGTACTCGCCGACGGGCGAACGCTCGTAACGAATGACATCCACCTCGATGCGCTCATGTTTTGACTGACCGAACGAGAAGGTCATGAGGTTACTGCAGTATAACGCCCGCCGCAGGACCGCACGGGCAATGTCAGGTGGCAAAGCTGCAAATTCCGGCATCCGTGAATCACTGAAGTAAATGCGCATAGGCTCTCAACGTCCAGATCAGCGGCCCGGCGCCATTGACTTTTGATTGTCAACCAGAGCGTCATCGCCGGGTTCGCTGCATCTGGTTTGTTCGGTGCGCGTGTTGTCATATCACTCGCTCTTCATCTTTTTCAATACGAGAAAAATCCCGCCTAAGACCAATACCCATCCGCCTGCAACCACAACCAGCAAAGAACCAGTGACTGGATAGCCGTAAAAACGACCCTCAATAGAATAGCCCGGCCAAATCAGCCATGTTCCCCAAAGGCATATCGACAATCCGAGCAAGAAAACCAAAACTCGCAGCAACTGCATCCTCTGGTTACTGACTTTCATACACCGAACGATTAGCTCACCGATGGTGGCCCGCCACAGGCGCCCGAGTTACCCGGCGACTCCGCCGGGCCGCGATTCGGTGAAGCGGCTTGTTGGGCTTTCTCTTCGCGGATCTCAGTCAGGCCAGATTCGATCCGCTCGCGAACATCCTCATCTTTCTCCACCTGGACTCGGGCGGCAAGCAGGGATTCATAATGTGGGAAGTGAGCGGCATATCGCATCATCGCCGAAGCGATCGATTCACGGACACTTGGTTCTGGAGAATTCAAGTAACCCTCGATGAGTAGCATGAACTCAATCGCCATACCTCGAATGGCGCCGACGTAGTCATTCTCGCGGGCAATCTCTTCTACGATTGAGGAGCCTCTATCTCGTAGAATTTTCTCGTAAGTGGGCCGGAGTTTCTCAAGCTTGCTGTGGACCGAGTAGTAGCCTTCGCCATCGGCGATACTCGCCAGCAACAGTGCGACCATTTCACGGTCGGCACAATCAGCCGACTGGAAGAGAGCCACCAGTTGCGGGATCGCTTTTACCGTAGCTGGGTACACAGTACCTTGATGCCAGATGTTTCCGAACAGTTCGTGAAGCGCATTTTTACGAGTCGTTTGGTCGGGTGAATTAAGGTTCGCAAGCAATTCAGGAACATCCTCCGCGGTTCCATACGCATGGTCTAGAGCGTTCCAATCTTGATCGAGGTATGGGCGGCTCATTGTGTAGCCCAACGACGAGCCATGCCATGCCGGGCCAAGGGTGCCCGAATGCAACAGAGACGCCCAACCGGCGTTGGCTGCCGCGTCTCGTTAGACCTCGTCTTTCGCCTCATCAAACTCATAGGCCTCATAATGCTCCTTACCATCTTTTGGGCGCACTGAACACCACCGCATCCCTTTCTCAATTGGAATCTTTGGTGGCGGCCCTCCTTCAGGTGCAGGCTTCGAGGTGACAGTCGGGTCATCGTAGTAGGTCTCAAAAAACTCTGAACGCACGTAGGAGTGCAAAAAGTAATCAAACTGGCTGCTATCGAACTCAATTCCCATTCGCTGTGCAAAGTGTGCGAGCGCATGGCTGTCCAACTCCCGCGGGCAAGCAAGGTCGTCTACGCTCTCGCACTGACACGCCTCCAGCAAACCAAGGTCACCGTAGCTACTCACGTCCATCGAAGCGTCGGAGAACTGGTCGCCCTTCTGGTAACGTTTCAGGACTCGTTTGATGCGTGGGTCATCGAGCATGGTGTGCGCGCGGTACGTCACTCCAGTCCCCGAGGCAATTAACGCCGGGTTCGAACTGCTCGGGCTGGGCATCAGGATTGAACACCGCCTTAAGTTGGTAAGTAGGAGCAAACGGCAACTCGGATCGTACCGCGTTCTGCAACTCACGCCACTTGGTGTCGTTCATGATTGACACCAAACCGCGTTTGGCTACCTCCACGTCGATTTGATGTTTGGACTTGGGCATTGGCACCTCACAGCGAACGTCGCTGGTCAGGCACAGCGCGACAAAGGCGTCCGGCATGACAAGAAAGCGCACTCGCGCCGTTGCCTGAACCAGCATGGTTGGGCCGTTTCCGCTTCATCGGATCACCTCAATGATTGTTCCGTCCTCTCTGAGCCGAACAATCCAGTCTCGATGGAGCCTGAACGTCGGCTGGCTGTGAACGTACCCAAAAACGGGAAACACCAGCACGGAGTAACCGTCTTCAACATGCCGGACACGATAATACGCGTCCAGCCTTTTGGCCGAAATCTGCTCAATATGTCGACGGGTGGCGCTGACAATCGCTTGCTCTCTTGCCGTAAATGCTGGGTGATTCTCCCGCCTGAAGCCGCCACCGACATCCGTGGGAGCACCCGACGGCGGCGTACTACATCCGCAAGAAGCGACTACCACTAGCAGGGCAAGCACGCAAGCATTCATACGACCCAACGATGCGGATGAGCCATGAGGGGGAGCGCGCCTGACGAGACTGAATTCGGGACAAATGTGATCGCGCTCCCCCTCATTGGCTCACTCCGTTGGTTGGGGTCTCGTTAAGTCACTCAGTAGCCTGATGGATCGTTGTCGCTATCTTCCCGTCTTCAATCCAAGGTGATGCTGGCAGCATGATCATGTCGTAGTCGCGCGGAGTCAACTGCTTTCGAAGTTTC